>Ga0302167_10000473_pt1 | contig 19778 bp, 10 predicted proteins | sample I_Fen_N1_1_FD_193496 | JGI IMG/M metagenome (GOLD analysis project Ga0302167, IMG submission 193496) | Peat permafrost microbial communities from Stordalen Mire near Abisko, Sweden - I_Fen_N1_1 | ecosystem: Environmental > Terrestrial > Soil > Wetlands > Permafrost | place: Sweden: Abisko...
AATACCTACTTTTCTATATCTCAAGATATAAGTCGCTCCCGGGAACGGATCCCAAACCACAACTGCTGTAGTAGGAGTAAGGTTAGTAATCGTTAATCCTGGAGGAGCAATATCACATGTTCTCTCAGTCGTAAATACTTTAGGGTTAGACCAAGGGTTAAGTGTAGTAGTTCCGTCACATTTGTTTGCGATCTGTACTTCATATGAAGTATAAACAGCTAAATTCTGAAGTGTATAAGTATTTGCAGGAGCTAATGGTAAAGCTATTTCAGCATTTGGCCATCCTGTAGTACCTACTTTTCTCCATCTTAATGTGTATGATGAACTAGCCGCAAGCGGAGCCCAAGTAATCAATGCAGATGTTGTTGTAATATTACTTATCGTAACATTTGGTGGAGTAGGATCACATTTAGTTGTAAACTCATTATGTGAGAATACGCCAGGTGTTGCATTACAAACTGCTGCTACTTCTACTTCGTACAATGTTGCAGCTAATAAGCCGGTTAAGTTATAAGTGTTAGTTGCTGTAGTTACGGCAGCTACACTCGCTGTAGACCAAGGTCCTGTAAAACCAACAGGTCTGTATCTGATGCTATAACTAGCGCCACCGATATCCTGAGGCCAAGTGATTGTTGCAGAATTATAAGTAATAGAAGCAGGCGTTACTGTTACTACAGGCGTTACATTACTACAGATACGAATTACAATGTTGTCAATAGCAACAGGAGGTTGAGTACCGCCACTGCCATCATTTCTCCATTCGTATACAAGACGCATCGTAGTACCTGCAAAAGAGCTGATATTTAAGCTTGTATTAGAATATGACTGCCAAGTTGCTTGTTGATTATAATTAGTTCCTAATTGAATTCTTCCAGTTCCGGCAGCAATCTGAGTTCCGGCAACAGGCATAAAAGATGCAGGTACCAACCAAACTCTTAAATAATCGAAAGTACTTTCTCCAACTGCTTTCCAGTCGAATGAGAATGTTGCAATCGTTGTTCCTGCAGGAACCGTAATATCTCTGTAAGCATGTACTGTACTTATAGCACTTGCAATTGTGTAAGCATTGGTTACACCGCTATCATTTGATATATAGATAGATTTTCCAGTGTTTCCGGTAGCAGTTCCATATGCCCATTTGTTAGTTTGACCTGCACTTGTAAATCCTAAATCATTAGTGGTTGTGAAATCCTGAAGATAAGGAATAGTTGCAGGGATCTGAGTCGTTGTGAAACTAGGACCAGCAACCCAAAGACTACGGTCTGTAGGGCTACAAACAGAACGTACCCACCAGTAATACGTTGTATTCGGTGTTAATGGAGTTAAGTTTGTCGTTGTTGTAGCAGATGCTCCTGTAGGTGCTGTAGCAGCAACCGGTGGAACACTTGATGTGCTTAAATAATATTGATATCCACTTGCAGGAACCTGAGTAGGAGCCGTCCAGCTAATTGTAGCATTTGTTGCTGCAACAGTTGGTACTGCCATTCCTGTAGGTACAAAACAAGTAGGAATAAACAAGTTGATATTATCAATCGCAGCAGGAGGAGTAGTACCACCGCCACCATCGTTTCTCCATTCAAATACCAAACGCATTGTTGCACCTGCAAAGCTGGTTAACGTTAGGTTTGTATTAAGATAATTCTGCCAAGCAGTTTGGTTGCTAAATTCACCACCAATCTGGATTCTTCCAGCTCCGGCAGTAATCTGAGTTCCGGCAACAGGCATAAAACTTGAAGGTACCATCCAAACTCTTAGGTAGTCCCATCCTGTTTCACCTAATGATTTCCAGTCAAATGCCAAAGTAGCAATAGTTGTACCTGCAGGGATCGTAATATCTCTGTAAGCATGAACTGTACTTATTGCACCTGAAATTGTATAATTATTGGTAACTCCGTTATCATTAGAGATATAAACTGAATTTGCAGCATTACCTGTTGCAGATCCATAAGCCCATTTGTTGGTTTGTCCAGCACTTGTAAATCCTAAATCATTACTTGTATTAAAAGTTTGAGTATATGGAAGAGTTGCAGGTATCTGTCCTGTTGTAAAACTAGGACCGGCAACCCAAATACTGTTATCAGTAGAACTACAAACAGAACGTACCCACCAGTAATAAGTTGTATTCGGTGTTAATGGAGTTAAGTTTGTCGTCGTTGTAGCAGATGTTCCTGTAGGTGCTGTTGCAGCAACAGGTGGAGTGCTTGATGTACTTAAATAATAAGCATATCCGTTCCCGGGAGCCGGAGTTGGAGCTGTCCAAGTGATTGTAGCATTCGTTGCTGTTACAGTAGGCACAGCCATTCCTGTAGGTACAAAACAAGTTGGAATAAATAAGTTGATATTATCAACAGCAGCCGGAGGAGTAGTACCGCCACCGCCATCATTTCTCCACTCAAATACTAAACGCATTGTTGTCCCTGCAAAGCTGGTTAACGTTAGGTTTGTATTAAGATAATTTTGCCAAGCAGTTTGGTTACTAAATTCACCGCCAACCTGGATTCTTCCAGTTCCGGCAGTAATCTGAGTTCCGGCAACAGGCATAAAGCTTGTAGGAACCATCCAAACTCTTAGGTAGTCCCATCCTGTTTCACCTAAAGATTTCCAGTCAAATGCCAAAGTAGCAATAGTTGTACCGGCAGGAACTGTAATGTCTCTATAAGCATGTGCTACACTTGCAGCACCTGAAATTGTGTAATCATTGGCAATTCCATTATTTGAAACATAAATAGAATTTCCTGCATTACCTGTAGCAGAACCATAAGCCCATTTATTGACTTGTCCAGTACTTGTAAATCCTAAATCATTACTTGTATTGAAGTTTTGAGTATAAGGGATTGTAGTTGGTATTTGTCCTGTTGTAAAACTTGCACCAGCAACCCAAATACTATTGTCAGTAGAGCTACATACAGAACGTACCCACCAGTAATAAGTAGTATTAGGAGTTAAAGGGTTTAAGTTTGCAGTTGTTGTAGCAACTCCTCCTGTAGGAAGCGTAGCAGAAGTAGGAGGAACACTTGATGTACTTAAATAATAAGCATATCCATTTGCAGGAACCGGCGTTGGAGCTGTCCATGAAATTGTAGCTGTCGTAGCAGTAATTGCAGATGGCGCTGTTGGTGTCGGCACAAAACAAGTTGGAATAAACAAGTTGATGTTGTCAATCGCAGCAGGAGGGTTTGTACCGCCACCGCCGTCATTTCTCCACTCAAATAACAGACGCATTGTACCTCCGGCAAAACTGCTGATATTCAAGCTTGTATTAAGATAATTCTGCCAAGCAGCCTGATTGCTGAACTCGGGACCTATCTGGATTCTTCCTGATCCAGTTGTTGTTAAAGTACCTGGTGTAGGAGTGTAGGTAGTTGGTACCATCCAAACTCTTAAATAATCCCAAGTTACTTCGCCTAACGCTCTCCAATCAAATGTAATCGTAGCTAGAGTAGATCCTGCAGGAATTGTTATATCTCTATAAGCTTGGACTGTACTTGCCGCACCTGCGATGGTGTAAGCATTTGTAACTCCATTATCATTTGAGATATAAAGTGAATTGGCTGCATTACCTGCTGCAGAACCGTAAGACCATTTGTTTGGCTGAGTTCCGTTTGTTAAGGTAAGATCATTTGCTGTCGAAAAATTTTGTGTGTAGGGGAGTGTTGCAGGTGCCTGTCCATAGGCCTTCGACAGGAAACCTACATTAATCAGACACAGAAGAAGTACTAAAAGAGTAGAAAGTTTCTTCATAAGTTATTGTTATTAATATTAATTATGCAAATCTAAATGGTTTTTTACGAATAATAGTATATAAGACAATGTTTTTTATAAAAATTGTATAAAGAATCCATAAAGATTTTAGGGATGAAAAGTTGTTAAATAGTTGAATATTGAAAGATAAACGCTCTATACTTAGTTTTAGTATTTCATTTAAAGTTAAAGTATCATAAAATGGGTGTTTATTTTATCTTTATTGAATGTATTTGTTAATAATTTTAATTGAATTAAGTCCAGAAATATATCTTCAAAATTGAAATTAATATCACCATATTTTTACTAAAACATATCGTTCTTCTGCCAAATCTTTTGAGGTTGGTTCTAATACTCAGGTTTTTTCTCTCAATTCCGTTTGTTCCATACTTTTTGGTTACATGAATTTCCTTTGGAATTAAATATTTATAATTGATAAGTTTATCAGTATAAATTTTAGTGGCTCTTGCATTAACTAATGTTTTCACAATAGAGCTTAAAGTAGTGTTATTTCTTCTGCCAATAAAGAAATTAGCAACTTGCTTGGTGTTTTTATCAATCGTATACACCAGCCATTTTGGGTTTGATTTCTTTCTAATAAAAAACCTCATTTCATCCAATTCATATTCCTGATGATAAATAATTTGAGGTCGTGAAATATTGTTAGCAATCGTAATAATTCTTTTCAGTAAAGTCGTTGGTGAAATCTTTAATATTCGAGAGGTACTTTTTATACCCAATCCTTCTTTTGTAAGGTTAACAATTTGTGAATTAATATTTTTCAGATAAGCTTGATAAGTATAATAGTCTAGAAATCTTTTCTTACAATTCTTACAGAAATACTGTTGCTTTTTTGTTTTTGTAGTTCCATTTTTTATAATATTTCCTGAGTAACAATAACTACAAATTCCAGTATCACTAACTCTGAAACACTTGGTATGATTCTCAATCATTTAAATATTTTTTTTCGACAAAAATAAACCAGAGTAGATAATTTCTACTCTGGTTTTTAAATTTATTGTTTTGAATTTTATTTGAATTTCAATGAGTTAATGTTTAGAACTATTGTCATCACTAACTTTGAAACATTACCCCATATTTTGTGAAATCAAATTGTGAGAAAGGATTTTTGCTGTCTTCTCCGAATCGATCAAAATTAAAATTACTAAAATAATTACTAATCGAAGAAGCTTCAGAACTCGTAGACATTGTAGCTACATAGGCCGTATATAACTGTTGAGCGTCTGATCCTGAAAACGTCTGTATATCGTTTCCATCGGGATCAGTAAACATGATAGGGTTATTTACGGCATAATTATAAGGACTGTGTCTTCTGTATTTTTCAGACATTGCGTCCATCACGCCCCAACGTCCAATATCCGGCATATAAAATCTCGCTCCATAGTCATACATCCCAAATTCCTGCAATTCCTTTCCGTTGTATTTATTTTGATTTGCAGGATTTCCCGTTAATATATTATAGCCTTCATGTTTTAATCCAAAAGGATAATAGTTGTTTTCTTCAAGAACTTCTGCTCCGGATCCGTTGTTTAAAAAGCTTAAACGCACATTTCCTAAATGATCTGTATAGTTGTAAATATACTTATTATTTTCAAAATTGAAATAACCTTCTGAAGTAGAAACAAACTTAATCAATGGATCACCGGAAGGAGAAATTATTTCATATTGAAATCCATCAAGATATTCTGTGGTTTTTTGTTTAAATACAGAATTTTCACTGTATTTATATACTTTTTTCAATTTTGTTCCATCTGCTCTGTAAGTGTAATTTGTGTTTACATTCTGCCAGACGCCTCGGGTATAATATTGTTTATCGAATGTGATGTAGCTTGGTAAATCCAGGAAATTATAACCGATCTTTAGAATTCCCTTATCTTTTTGACTCGTCATATTTCCATTGTCATCATAAGCGATGGTATTTCCTGAAACATCGGGATATCCTCGGTAATTCGGCTGATTTTCTGTAACGGTGTTAAGTCTGTTTCCAATATAACTGTAACTTAAATCGTCTATTAATTCTGCAGTATTTGCTATGCTTTTACTGTTTCTTTTCAGAGTTATAATATTACCGTTGATATCATAGCTCATCGTTTCGTTGAAGAAATTATTCTGCGGAACAGAAGTGTTAGGCTCAGAATAAATTCCGTTTGTCAATCTGTTTAAAGCGTCATACTGATAATCATATCTTCTCAATACACCATCTTGACTTGTTCTCCAATCGATTTGGGAGATATTTCCGTTGAATTTTCACCAACACATCTGGAACACGAATAAATTTTTAATTCCATAAAGGCCTGTTTTTTCTATAAAAATAGAAAGAGTAACCATTTAGATTACTCTTTCTTTGATGTTTTTTGTTAAAAATTTAGTTGTTAATGCCCTTGGATATTAGATACCAACACATCTGATACATTACCACTTTGGAACATTATCCATCTGATACATTACTGCATTTTTACAGACCATTACCTTCTGTAAAATCTCTTTTCAATTTATTTTTAAAATCTTCAAAGCTAGAATGAAAAAAATACGGTGGAGGTGTAGAAAAGCAAAATATTAACTCATCCATAAAAAAAGCTACTCTTTCCCAACAATTATCTTCGTACTCATCATAATTATATTTATGATGAATAGTTTTGCTAAATTCAACAAAATCTTTTTCTGTTAAATGGTATTTATTTTTGTATAAATTTATATATTCAAATATTGAAAAGAAAAAATCTCTATATTGATCTATAGTTAGTTTTGAGAGATTTTCTGGATTAAATTCAACATATAATTTTTCTAAAATTTTTCTTATAATAACATCTCTTTCTTCCATATATTTAATTATTTTACTGGTTGCCAAGCTGGGGCAGTGCTTTGAATTAATGCTCTAAATGTTCCTATATTCATAGGGATTGCAGGGCGGATCTGTCCATAATTTGGAACATTAGGATTCGGAACAGGTAACCCTACTAGACCATAAGATACTAAAGAGCTCGCTGGTATTCTAAAAATCGTTCCTCTCCCTCTGGCAAAATCAGGAATATTGGGCGGTACTATATTGCCATAGCCTACAGTAACAGACAAGCCATTTTCAAAAAAAGGTGTTATCATGGTAGAACTAGAAAGATTATTAACATCTCTATCTCTTAAACCTAGTTTATCTAAACCTTCACCAACCATAGGCATGCCGTTTACACTCCTCATATTTCTATATAAATATAAATTTTCAGATTCAGTTTTAGTAGTTGTCCCTGTAAGAGGAATATCATACCCACGCGCATGTGAACTATCCCCATTTAACATTAAAGGTAAAGACCATAAACCAACCCTTGTTATACTAGCTAAAGCTGTATCAAAATTTAATAATGTTGACGTTACTGTTTCAGCTGCCACACCATCAGGAATTACCAATCCTACATAAATTCCTCTCGAAATAGTAGCACCAGGAAGAAATGTACTAATTCCCGCTCCTTTATTATTATTAAAAATACCGTCAAAGAAGTTGCCTACGCGTTCCCAAAAGCCAGGTTTTGGATTTCCGTCACCAAATCGATCAAAGTTGAAATTGCTGAAATAATTACTAACCGAAGAAGCTTCAGAACTTGTAGACATTGTAGCTACATAAGCCGTATATGCCTGCTGTGCGTCTGCCCCAGAGTATGAAACATCATTACCATCGGGATCAGTAAACATGATAGGGTTATTAACGGTATAATTATAAGGACTGAGATTATTATACTTTTCAGACATTGCGTCCATTACGCCCCAACGTCCGATATCGGGCATATAGAATCTGGCTCCATAATCATAAAATCCTGTCTCTTGAAGCTCTTTCCCGTTATACTTGTAAGAATAATAATTTCCAAAATTAGAAGCTGCTGAACCTCCAATATGACTTAATCCAAACGGATAGAAGTTATTGGTATCTGTAGTCTGAAGAACGCCTGCGCTGTTTTTAGCAAAACTTACTCTTGCATTACCTAGATGGTCTTTGTACTGGTAAATATAACGGTTTTCTGCGAAACTGTAAAATCCTTCTGCTGTCGGCACAAAACTAAGTTTCCATTCTGGCATTGTAGGAAGTGGGCCTCCGATTATTCCTTTTTTATAGGCTTGTGCTTCGTAAGCAACCTCCGTTCTGCATGTTATGCAGCCCATTCCATTACCATTATCCTCGTATGAATATTGAAAACCATCCAGATAATCTGTCATACGGCTGATCGACGCTCCCATATCACCTGTATTATTGTAGGTTTTACGAAGTTTTGTTCCGTCTGCACGGTACAGATAGTTGATATTTGTATTTGAAACTTTACCTAGTGGATTGGTCTGAGTAATAGAAAGATGATTAGATAAATTCAGATAATTGTAATTGATGGACTGAATACCTTTATCTTTCATATCCGTCATATTTCCGTTCAGGTCATATGCTATTACGTTGTTTCCACCTTCGTAACCTGTGTTATTCAAAGCGGTTTCACGCACTTTTGTCAAGCGGTTTCCTGTGTATTCGTAGATAAGATCATCTACCAATGTTGACGTGTTTCCTGAAATTGGAAAAGCATTTCTTTTTAAAGTAGAAATATTTCCGTTAAGATCATACGTCAGGCTTTCGTTAAAATTATTATTAAATGGAGTCGTAGAGTTGGGCTCAGAATAAACAGCATCCTGCAATCTGTTGAGATTGTCATAAGTGTAATCGTATCTTTTTAATACATCTTCTGAAGCGTTTTTCCAGTCTACTTCTGTGATATTTCCGTTGAATTTCCCCGAAGCAATATTAGGATTCACAGGATTGTTATACCTCATTTCATACCCGAACAGTTTTCCATTCAGATCAGCAGGATCATTGATCTTAGTGAGCCAACCTCGGATATTGTATTTGTAATCAATACTTTGAAGAGGAGCTGCAGCATTTGTACCGCCGACTTTCTTGTTTTTTAACTGCGAAAGTTCGTTATACTCGTTTTGAGCTAAGATCTCTTCTGTATTATTATCAACCTTATGTTTCTGAACCAATAATCTGTTTTGGCTGTCATAAGTATAGGTTTGGATAATTACTTTTTCAGTATCGGTATTTAATCTTTTGTGATATACTTTAGTTTGTTTTGCAAGTCCTGCAAAATCAAGCTCAGATTCTGTTTTGGTATAACCTCCTAAATGATTAAGAGCATAAGAACCAATAGCTCTTCCTTTTTCATCGTAATAGGTATAGCTTTTTGTCCATGCTTTGTCTTCCACATTTCTCACATACGAAGCCAATGGTAATGTTCTGGTATTTTTCCCCGTTGTGCTTTGTCCAGGCTGTTTTAATACCTGCTGACCGATAACGGCAGACGGAATGCTCACCTCCGAAGGAAGTGATGGATAGGTATCATAATAATTAACAGATAAAATAGTCATGCTTCCTGTAGGAAATGCATTTTTGGTATAATAAATATTTTCACTATCCTGTACAATAGGTGTGTTATTATCTCTCTGTTCGTTGTTTCCTGCATTGGATACCATATTATTAATAGCGGTCTGCATTGCTATTCTTGTTGCAGTATTGGCAAAGAACCCTGTGTAAACTACTCTCCCGAAAGAATCGTATTTGATGAACGTCCAACCTTTCTGAGCAAAATTATTTGTTGTAGATCTTAAATTGGCATCCTGAGACAGCACCAGTCGGTTCTGTTTATCATACACCATATATTCCCATCCTTTTCCGGGCAGCTTTTTTTCTACGAGCCTGCTTTTACTGTCGTATCTATACTGATAACAAAGATCATTCAGAACTGTACTTGAAACAGATCCTGAAACAGAAGCCAGTGGCGGAATTACGAAAGCGAGTTGTTTATACTCATTATAGACATAATAAGTATCTGCGTTTTGAGAAGAGTTTACAGCTTTTCTTATCAAAACAGTTTGTCCCGAACCGTCTTTAAATTCTATGGTTGTATTTCCGTCTTCATCGGTAACGGTGTTTTTCACCAATTGCCCTGTCTGATACTCCGAAGCAGGTGGAAGCTCCTGAGAGTATAATTTTTCTGTAGAATTCCAGCTGGTGGTGGGATCATATTTTTTCACGTGATCTGCCAGGCTGTTGACATCATAACCAAATGTTACAGGCTTGTCTGCCCACGCATTTCCTACTTGAACCTGCTGCTGAACTCTCTGTAATGGAGAGCTTTCTAAAAATGATTCGGAATAGATCTTTTCTCCACCATAATAAGTGGTAGCATTAGAGAGTGGAGAGGTGTAGATTTCCCCATTCTGGGTTCCCGATTGTGGAACAGGGAGATAGCTTTTGGTCTGTCTTCCCAGCGCGTCATATTCTACATGAGCCACAATATCTTTTCCTGTAGGGGAAGCTTTTACACTGATGACCTGTTTTGGTCTTCCCAGATAATCAAAATATTGTATAGTTTCAGCTTTTTTGATACATTCTGCATCAAGGCAGTTGGTTGTCTGTATATAATTTTCTGTATTGGTCTGTGCATAAGATAATCCTGCTACAAACAATACTATGTTGAATAAAAATATTTTTTTCATAATTGATGATCGTTAAATTGTAAAGTATAGGCGAAGCATAAAATAATTACCCATTACTTATTACTCATGAATTAATGTTTGTAGTTGTATTTGTATTTTTTTAAGACTTTTCCGTTTTCGTCAACAATCTGATCCAGCCTTCCTGCAGTATCATATTTGTAGAATTCACGGATTCCCGAAGGAGGAGTCGTACTTTTCATTCCTATCAAAGGATCATACACATAAGTGGTGATCTGATAATTTCCGAGACTGGTATTATTTCTGAAAAGATCCAAAGCATTTTGTAGACTTTGTTCTGAAGCTGCATCAACGTCTGCATCAGATTTAGAAACAATATCTGAGAGATAAGAGGATATTTGATCGTAAGTGGCACCCTCTATTTTTACGATAGGCTGTGTTTTGTTATATCCCCAGACTACGGAAACAGGAATACCTTCTTTCGTAGTATATTGTTCTAAATTTCCTTTACTGTCATATCTGTTGAAGGTAACTTCTTCAGAAATTGTATTCTGTGTATCATAAGAGATAGCAGAGCTGGGAAGTTTATTGTTAGGATTGTCATATTTAGTTTCTGCTCTGGAAATTAATTTTCCTGCATCGGCAGCATTTTTCTTTCTGATGGTAGTTGTTTCAAGAGGAATAGCAATGATGTTGGCATCAATCAGTTTCTGATTGTTTTTATCCAAGGCATATTGATATGATGTTTCCTGAATACTTCCATCGAAAGAAGTCATTTTTTCAAGACTTGTTTTATAGTTGGTATTATTTTTTGTTGTTTCAGCAATAGTTTCGGTAGTCGATGAATTATGATACATTTTCGAGATTACTTTCTGATTTTTTATCCAAGCTGTTTTTATATAGAAATTGGCAATAAGATTAATTGGTGCAACCAGGTATCTCTCAGAAGGAAAATCCTCAAAAGTATATTCAAAACTATCTTCTGTTTGTTTTTGGTTGGCAGCATTATATACTTCTTTTTTATCCAAAACCCCTTCCCTCATAATGTTATAATTAGGCCATAATGGTCGGTTGGGCACTTCTGTAGGCTCTGTCGGGTAGCTGTCTATCGTTTTAAAATAATATTTGGTATATCCTGTATCATTTCCGTTAGAAACTTTTACATTCTTATAAATTGTTACAGGATTGGCAGGTACTACACCGCTTTCTGAATTTCCTAATACACTGCCTCCGTCTACATAATAACCGCTTGAAACAGCAGGATCGTCAAATGTATTATAATCGTATTCTTCAATCTTTGACGGAACCGAAAAGTTATTGACATTGGCATAATCCAAATCAAAGTATTTAATATTTTTAACTCTTAAAAGGGCATCTGTAGGAACCTTAACATTAACCTCAGTAGGAGAGCCATCATAGTAAAATGCCCTGAAACTTACAGAACCGCTAAAAGTCGCAGTGGGAACAGGTGATGATAATGTAACATAATATTCACCTGCGGTAAGTGTTCTGGCCTGTTTTTTCGGGTAGTTTGGATCTGCGTCAACTACAGATCCTACTGTATAAGGAGTTGTTTGATAATTATTTGCAACTTTTCTGAAAAAGCTTAATGACCAGGGATAGCTTGAAATCTGATTAGCGAAGACTTCTATATTTATTTCTTTATCCTGAGGTATTGTAAAGAAATATTTTTTTGTATTTGCATTAAACTGATTAAAGGATATGTTGGCAATGTCAATTTCCGGAGGCATAACCGTTGTAAGTGAATCCTTAAATGCATAAGGAACTACATCAAAATTATATTCTGTAACGCCTCCTGTAGGCAGTTTTACTCTCCTTAATGCATTAAAATATAATTGCTTGTCATTGGAAGGAGGGCTGTAAGTGAACTGATAATCAAAACTTGTTTTTTCAATATCATTTTCATTATTATCGACCTGGCTAAATGAATCTAAAGTACGATCAGCGGCATATGAATAATTAAATTTATATTTTTTAATAAATGCATTCTTGGTATTTTTTAAAATAATATTATCTATACCGAAGATGTCATTCTTTTTACTAAGCAATTCGTTTTTAGTATAATTAATTTCTACTATTCCATGGTCTTTTACTTCTATTCTGGTCAATTTATTGGTTTCAGATTCCACAATCTGAACTCCAAACATATATTTCAAATCTTTTACATAGGTATACTTTACCAACTCCTGATCATTTTCATCCAATATAGAGGTTAAATAAAATGCACTTTTATATGCTTTATCACCATATCTACCTCCCAGATTGGGGTGATCCCAAAGCCAGACATTCATTGTTGAAATATTATAGTCTTGAAACTTATATTTAATCCCTTCATCGCTTGTTATCGTGAAAGAATCTAATACTAATGTAGCGGTATTGGCTGTTCTGGTATATTCTACCTTAGAGGTATAGGGACTTAATGGTATTATTCCAAATGTATTACCGGCAATATTTCTTACAATTCTGAATTTTCCGGATTCTCCCGGAATGTTAAAATTATAAATATCATCAAATGGGTTTTTTATATAATGATGAAAACTTGCATCATCAAATACCTCGTCACAATCATACATAATTTCTCTGGAAATAACTCCCGATCCCAAAAGCGACCATCCTTTTCCAACCTCACCTGTCCAGCTGTCTTTGGAAATATTTCCTGTATGATAGCTCAGCCCCATATTAATATTAACAAATTTACTGTTCGTTGGCAGATTAATTAAAGGATAAGAGATATTGGGAACTCCCGTTTGCAGAGAAACCGGAATATTATTGTAAGTTGCCAATGATGACACAGAGGGCACCGGCTGGGTAACCCCTACATTATGACTTTGTGATTGGCTGTAATACACATGATAACTTAACATGTATATCATTAGTAAAAATATTTTCTTCATAAGTTGTGTTTATTTTTTAATCAATTTAGCGTTAGCCGTTTTGTTGGTATCTGTTTTAATAACAATTAAATAAGCACCCTGAATCAAACTCTGAGTATTGATCTTGGTTACCTTATTTTTAGTTTTCAAACTTTGCAATTGTCTTCCTGACATGTCGTACAAAATAATGTCAGCATCCTTGAAATCGAAACCTATTTCTACATAAGTGTAATCTGAAACCGGATTCGGATAAATTTTGATGTCTTGTTTTACAATTAACTGATCAATCTGCTTATCCCCAAGTTTTACAATCTTCCAGTTTTCTTTTCCTAGTTCATCTGCACTTGTACCAGCCAATACAATCGATCCGTCACGGTTTAATTTTATATCAGATAATCTTTCTTCTTTCTTGCTGGATTCTCCTTTTACGTGTTTTCTCCATTGTTCATTACCGTTTTCATCTAAGTACAGCATCCAGAATTTCTCATCATCACTTTCAATTCTTCCCTCAGCTTGAGTATATCCGCCAAGCAAAATTCCTTTTGAAGTTTTATCGTCCGAACCATGCAAAACGCTCATCCCCATCAAAACGTCTCTGTTTTTGAAGTTGTAAGACTTTTGCCAGATTTCATCTCCTTTTTCATTCAAAGAAATCAACCAGACATCAGTTCCTTCTTCAATTCCAACGGTTTTATTTCCTGATCTCTCAGATCTGGATTCTCCACCGATTAAAAATCCTGTAGATGTTAAAGCGAGCGTTCTCAAATGATCGTCACCCTTTCCACCGAAATTCTTTTCCCATTCAACTTTTCCGTCTTTATTAAGTTTAATGATCCAATAATCTCCTTCCCCAAAGTTTTCAGTTTTCTTTGAACCTCCTGCATTGCTTCTGGAATACATTCCTAATAATGCTCCACCATCTTTCGTAGGAATCATTTTCTCTACTTCATCTAATCCTTTTCCTCCTAAAATTAGTTGTGATAATTCTTTTCCATTCTTATCAAGTCTTACGATAACAATGTCTTTAGAACCATAACCTTTAGCTGAATTCTGAACATTTCCGGCAACAAAAAATCCTAAATCTGTAGTTTGAATGACAGATCTTGCTTCTTCATCTGCGTTGGATCCAATCGTTTTTTGCCATAACTCGTCTCCGAATTCATTTAACCTGATCAACCAAATATCAGATCCGCCTTTAGAATCCTCTTTTTTGTCTAAACCTTTTCCGCTGTAAGACGTTCCCGAAAGGAAAAAACCGCCTTCCTGTGTAGCCACGGTTGCAGATAAGAAATCATGATTCTGACCGGAGAAATACTTTTCCCAAACTTCCTCTCCCTGTTGGTTAAGTTTAACCAAGTGAAAATCGTAACCGTTATTTGATCCTTGAGCCTGTCGAAGGGTCGCCTGAATGCTGCTTCCTGTAATTAAATACTGCTGATCAATTGTCGTAGTAACCTGACTCAGAAAATCCTGTGTATTGGATTTAATATCTTTCTGCCAGACTACTTCTTGAGCCGAAAAATTAAATAATGCGCACACGAGAAGTACGCCCGAATAGTTTTTTTTCATAAGCATTAGCTTTTTTATTGTGTTCAAATTTATAAACTGTTGTATTCAGGAAAATGTGGATTTCCTTACTTTACTTTTTTATTATCTATTTTCAAAATTAATCCTCAGACACGACAAACTATGTCGTATTATATAGGGATGCATTTTTTTACTCATAGGTTGGAAATTAATTCATAAAACAAAAGGCACGGAGCAAAGGTCAATCTGTATTAGAGGTACTGCGAAGAACCCAAAGACCAGAAAGACCCCGCCCGTGCCCATATAAGATACACGGGCGTAAGTCTATCAATATTCGGTCTTTTCAGAAGATTCGCAGTTTTCTAATACCTGATTGATAGCTTACGCTTTGTTTTTGTTAAAATCTGCTGCGAAGATAAATATATTTTTTAAAAATTATTAAAGAATTTACTTGTGAATAAAAGTCTGAGCAATGGTCTTTTTAAGTTAAACTATATATTTAATTAAATTTATTCACAGAATTAAAGATTAGATATTAACAAACTAATATTTTTTATTTATGTGTATTTGAATTTTTTAATTTGATAAATTTTAGTGTTTTTGTTTGGTGGACGTGTTGTGGCTTGTAAAAATGTTTGTATTGATCGTACTTATTTACATAATATGAAATCAAAAAATCAAAACGCAAATTCTAAAACTATAAAAACTCCATAAAAAAAGTTTAATAATGTATGATTGGCAATTTAATATTAGCTTTTGCAAATTCAAGATTGGCATTGGTGATAGTAAAACCGCAGATGACTTATACAATATTCATAAAGACCTATAAAAATATAGAATAGGAATAATTTTTGGAGTTACTTTGCAACTCCATTTTTTATTGAAAATAGATTATGTTCGACAAGCAACAAAGAAAGTTTAAGAGATCCGCGAGATTAATTTCCGTATTAAGTAAATATGGTTTTAAAGATATGCTCGCAAGAATGAACGGGAACAACAAACAGGAAGAAGATTCCTCAAATTCAGACGAGATCATTTCAAAAGGAACGGTGTATGAAAGGATAAGACTCGTTTTGGAAGAGCTTGGGCCTACTTTTGTGAAGCTTGGACAGACATTCAGCAACAGAGAAGACCTTCTTCCGCCGGAATTGGTACAGGAGCTTCAAAAACTGCAGGACAAAGTAGATACAGTCGAAATGAATGTACATGAAATTCTTGAAAATGAATTTAATATTTCAGTTAATGATCATTTTCTTGAAGTTCAGAAACACCCATTGGCAACAGCTTCGATCGCACAGGTTTACAAAGCTACTTTATTGAATGGCGATGAAGTTATTTTAAAAATAAAAAAAGCCGATGTTCAAACCGTTATTGAAGATGATCTCCTGTTAATAAAAGATCTGGAAAAACTAATTTCATCCTACTCTGAAATAGGAGAAAAGCTTAACCTGAAACAGGCAATTTCAACATTTGAAAGATCATTATTAGAGGAAGTTTCTTTAATTAATGAAAAGAATAATATTTTACAATTCGCCCGAAACTTTAAAAATAATAAAGAGACATATGTTCCGAAGATCTACGAAGAATTTTGTAACAACAACGTCCTTTGTATGGAATTCATTGACGGAATAAAAGTAACCGATAAAGCCGGACTTTTAGCCAATCATATAGATCCTGTAAAAGTATCAGAAGTTGGGTTGCGTTTATTTGTATCTCAAATCCTGGATTACGGATTTTTCCATGCTGATCCTCACGCAGGAAATATTTTAGTTAAAAAAGACGGTAAAGTTGTTTTCATTGATTTTGGTGCCGTAGGAAAAATTCAACCAAACGATAAAGAAATCCTTGAAAGTTTAATTGTAAGCTTTGTAGCGAAAAATGCTCATAAAATCGTAAGATCTCTAAAAAAAATGGCTATAAGCTATGAGATCCCAGACGAAAGAAGATTCGAAAATGATGTAGACGATATTCTGAATTTCGTTCACAGTACTTCTTTAAAGGAAATCGATCCGCAGGCAATCATTAATAAAATGAAAGACGTCTTAAAAGATAACCGTCTCTATATGCCGGATTATTTCTATCTTTTATTCAAAGGAATTGGCTTGATTGAAGGGGTAGGACGCACTATCAACCCTGATCTGGATATCGTTAAAAGTCTTAATCCGTACACGAAAAAAATTCTTACTAAAAAGATCAGTCCAAAAACGATCTTTAAAAACGGAATGGACAAAATGATGAATTTCACAGATAATATCGATGAAATTCCGAAAGAACTTCGTTCTGTTCTTCAAAAATTAGATGAAAATAAATTCACCGTTTCAAGTGAAATTAAGAATATTGAAAAAACCAATCAAATTATCAAATCAAGTATTGTCAATTTGATTTTAGCCATGGTTTTGGGCGCAAATATCATTGCAACAGCGATCGTTTTTGTCTCCGAATCCGGCCCTAGAATAGGTGAGATATCATTAGTTGCTTTACTTGGATTTATCTTTTCTATTTTATTGGTTATAATCATTTTGTTAAGAATAACTCGAAAATAAAACACAATTTTGTCATTGCGAGAAACGAAGTGACGAAGCAATCTCAAAATAGATTCTTCACTGCACATTCGTTTCGTTCAGAATGACAGAAAAAAATAAAAACTAATCATGAAAACAGTAATCTTATTTGTTCTCACATTCTACATTTCCTTAATCTCCGCACAAAAAAGCGAAGGCATTCTAGGCGACTACGACGGAAACGGAACAAAAGAATACGCTTACACCAAAGTCAGCGACTGCAGTGATGACTGCGACGGAAAATGCGAAACCATCATTTATTTTAGTGATAAAAAGATAAAATCATTTACGATTTCACCCGCCAAGGACGGAACTTTATATAATCTCAAAGATTTAAACAATGACGGAAAAGACGACATAGGATTTTACCCGAATTGGTGTACAAGCTGCTGGCATCCATTATATGTCTATACTTTAAGCAAAAATATTTGGAAACCTTTGGTATCACCTATTTCTACGCATTGTTCACAATGGGAAGATGAAAAATTCCCCATCAAAAAAGATCCTAAAAAGAAAGGAAATGTAATTATTACAACAAGCGTCTGGAAGGATGATGATATTAAAGTGATCAGTAAAAGTGTGAGACTGAACTAAATTTTTTTGCTGGAAGTCTGAGGCTGGAAGCTGGAAGCATCTATGCTTAGAAAACTTCCCTCATCCATCTTCCCTCATCCATCCAAAGTTTAAAAAATTAACGCACTTATATATTTGAATGTACTAAATTTCATAACATAAAGTATATCAGTTAAATACATTTTATAAATCCATTAGCATCAATCTGTTAATGGATTTTTTTATTTAATTGTTCTATGTATTCATATCAAAAAATGTTTTACATTTGCGTTCAAATTTCAACGGAATAAACATTGAAAGTGTTTAACGATATTCTCTCGAATAAAATGTGGTAGTTTTAAAACGGAGGGGAATATGTTAGCAACTCTCATGTCATTATATGGCGTGAGGGGCTTGCTACTTATTTTACTCCTACGGTTCACCACAGCCTTTTCGATAAAGTAAGTTAGTAACCCTCACGCTTTCTATTTTTCAATAAGTAATAATTTTCTTCATAGAGGGTGAGAAGAACCCAAATTGTATTACGGAATACCGTAAGGAAATCATCATTTCTCAAAATACTTTTGTGTGCTTAAAAAGCAGAAAACTATGAAAAAAATTATCTTATCAGTAACTATTGTTTTATCAATGGTAAGTATCAATGCGCAAGTTAAAATGTTCAATATTGATTTACCATACTTTGATAAATCCAAATTAGTCAAGTCAGCTAAAACGGTTAGAAATGTAAACAATTTCACTAAACGAATAAACAGCATTACAGAATACAATGAAATGGGGCAATTACATGGAATTAACATCCAATATCGAAGCGATGCAAGTGTCGATCTTATTAGATATTACCACAATAATAATTTGGTATATATGGCGAGTCCTTTTATGAATGGAAGTACAATACAAAAAGTACTTAATTATAGTGATAATGGTAGCTTCAATGGTGTACAAACCAATACATACTTAAATGCTGATAATAAATGGACGAAATTAAAATTAGTGTATAGTGATGGTCGGTTAACAAACATTGATGATAAAATTAAATTTCCTAAGTATACTGTAAATTTCAAGGATGGTAAATTAGACGGTGAATTCTATTTCTACGACAATGCAAATTGTAATTGTTATTATTACGGTTTTTCACAAGAAGGTAAGATTAAAACTATAATGAAGCTTGATATACGTGAAGATTTCTCTTTTAAAAATACTTTTTACACAATTAATGATAAGTCAATAAAAAGCACATTTTTTGTTCCTTATAATAAACCAATTGAAGATAATATTGAAATTACAGAAATGCCTGTAATTGTAGAAAATAAAAATGTACACTTAGATAATGATAAACAAGGAATTGTCTTTAAACAAGGTCATGATTGGATGGATATACTTAGATCTCCTGAATCTTATTATAATAGTAGTTCGGATGAAATAGATTGGTCAAATGCATCGGTTGGTTTACCAAGTCCTTACAAAGTACCACAGGCACAACATTAAAACAAAGAACCCACGCAAATTTGCGTGGGTTCTTTGTTTATATCAGTTAATAGTGATATTTTTGGCAAAAATTATAACTATGAAAATCAATAACTATTTTATAACTGCTGAGTTTAAAAATTCAAATAATGAAAATAATATAGCATTAAAAAAATCATTGAATGATGCTAAATTTAAAAGTTCAGTTATAAGCAATAATAACATTGTTTATAAACTTACCAATGCTATGTACAGATTTGATAGCGAATTTGAAATTGAAGATGTACTTGATAAAGTAAAAAAAATAGCTTTTAAAATTGATAGTAACGAAGAAAACATCATTATTACTGTAACTAAAAGTGAAGGATCTTTTTGGTTTAATCTTGATGTTATTACAGAATAAATTCTTTTCTTGGTATAAAATCAGTGGCAGTTTTAAAGTCGGTATCAGCATTATACCTTAAGTTTATATCGACTTTAATGTCAATATTGGATACTAAAACATATCCATAATCAG
>Ga0302167_10000476_pt1 | contig 19689 bp, 18 predicted proteins | sample I_Fen_N1_1_FD_193496 | JGI IMG/M metagenome (GOLD analysis project Ga0302167, IMG submission 193496) | Peat permafrost microbial communities from Stordalen Mire near Abisko, Sweden - I_Fen_N1_1 | ecosystem: Environmental > Terrestrial > Soil > Wetlands > Permafrost | place: Sweden: Abisko...
ATTACTATTCCGGTAAACCAAATGGCTGATGATTTGAAGAGAAATGGAGGTTTAGTACCGAAAGTAAGACCCGGTAAAGAGACAGCTGATTATTTAGATGATATTTTATCAAAAATTACCTTGCCAGGTGCAATATTTTTATCTATCTTTGCAATCCTTCCGGCAATTGTGCATGGAAGCTTTGTTCAGACAGATGCGTTCGCCCTATTTTTCGGGGGAACATCACTATTGATTATGGTGGGAGTTATTTTGGATACAGTTCAACAGATTAATACATATCTGCTGAACCATCACTATGATGGCTTAATGCAGTCTAAACTGTCAAGAACGACTGGATATTAATTTATGGCAAAACAAAAACATATTGAACAAGACGGCGTTATTACGGAAGCACTTTCGAACGCCCAGTTCCGTGTAGAGCTAGAAAATGGGCATATGCTTATCGCTCATATTTCTGGTAAAATGAGAATGCATTATATTAAACTTTTACCTGGTGATAAGGTAAAACTAGAAATGTCTCCCTATGATTTGACAAAAGGGAGAATTACTTTTAGATATTAAACAACCGCCAAATGGAGTCTTCGGGTTTCCATTTGGCTATTGTTAAAAAATAAATACTATCAAATGAAAGTTAGAGCATCAATCAAAAAAAGAAGTGCTGATTGCAAGATCGTACGCAGAAAGGGTGTACTATTTGTAATCAACAAGAAGAACCCAAAATTTAAACAAAGACAAGGCTAATATTAAATTATGGCGAGAATTGCAGGTATTGATTTACCAAAAAACAAAAGAGGCGTTATCGGTTTGACTTATATTTATGGAGTTGGAAGAAGTACTTCTTCTGAAATCCTTAAAGCTGCCGGTATTAGCGAAGATAAGAAAGTCAACGAATGGAATGACGATGAATTGGCTGCAATCAGAAATTTTATTACTGAAAACGTAAAAGTTGAAGGTGAATTAAGATCTGAAGTGCAATTGAACATCAAGAGATTGATGGACATAGGATGCCAACGAGGAATACGTCACAGACTAGGACTACCTTTAAGAGGCCAGAGAACGAAAAACAACTCGAGAACCCGTAAAGGAAAGAGAAAAACAGTTGCTAACAAGAAAAAAGCAAGTAAATAATCGTTAGGAATTATGGCAAAACAAAGTAAAGTAGTTAAAAAAAGAAAAGTAAAAGTTGAAGCTATTGGTGAAGCGCATATTCAAGCTTCTTTCAATAACATCATCATTTCTTTAACAAATAAAAGCGGAGAAGTTATCTCTTGGGCTTCTGCCGGTAAAATGGGATTCAGAGGTTCTAAAAAGAACACTCCTTTTGCTGCTCAAATGGCAGCTGAAAATTGCTCTAACGTAGCTCACGAAGCTGGACTAAGAAGAGTAAAGGTGTATGTGAAAGGTCCTGGTGCAGGTAGAGAATCTGCGATCAGAACAATTCACAATTCAGGTATTGAAGTTAGCGAAATTATTGACGTTACTCCTATGCCACACAATGGATGTAGACCACCAAAAAGAAGAAGAGTTTAATTTTTAGAATTTACCCATTATGGCAAGATATATTGGACCTAAAACTAAGATTGCTAGAAAGTTTGGTGCTGCAATCTACGGAGATGATAAAAACTTCGAAAAGAGAAAAAACCAACCGCCAGGACAACATGGTCCTAACAAAAGAAGAGGTGCTAAAAAATCAGAATATGCAGTTCAGTTAGCTGAAAAACAAAAAGCTAAATATACTTACGGTATTTTAGAAAGACAGTTTGCAAACTTATTCGATAAAGCACACAGAAGTAAAGGTGTAACAGGTGAAGTTCTATTACAGCTTTGTGAATCAAGATTGGATAACGTAGTATACAGATTAGGTTTTGCTAAAACTAGAGCTGGTGCTAGACAGTTAACTTCTCACAGACACATTACTGTGAATGGTGAGATCCTTAACATCCCTTCTTATTTAGTAAAAGCTGGTGATGTAATCGCTGTAAGAGAGAAATCTAAGTCTCTTGAAGTTGTTACTGACTCATTAGCTGCTAAAGCAAATTATGAGTGGTTACAATTCAACGATGAGAAGAAAGAAGGTACTTTCATCTCTGCTCCTGAGAGAATCCAAATCCCGGAAGACATCAAGGAACAGCTTATCGTCGAACTTTACTCTAAATAATTTTTTAATCAAATTTTTGCTCAACCCAATAATATGGCAATTTTACAATTCATAAAACCCGATAAAGTAATTTTACTTAACTCTGATGAATTTAAAGGTCAATTCGAATTCAGACCTCTAGAACCAGGTTTCGGGCTTACAATCGGTAATGCTTTGAGAAGAGTGTTGCTTTCTTCTCTGGAAGGATATGCTATTTCATCTATCAAAATAGAAGGTGTAGAGCACGAATTTTCAACTATTCCAGGAGTAATCGAAGACGTAACCGAAATTATTCTTAACCTTAAGCAGGTAAGACTAAAAGCTACGGCAGAAAACCAGACGAATGAGCAGGTTGTTGCTAAAGTTTCGGGACAGACGATTATTACTGCTGGAGATTTAGGTAAATCAATCAATGGATTCGAGATTTTAAATCCGGATTTATTAATCTGTAACCTAAATAGTGATGTAACTTTCGAAATCACCTTCAATGTAGAGAAAGGTAGAGGGTATGTTCCTTCGGAACAAAATAAGACAAACAATGCTCCTGTAGGAACTATTGCTATTGACTCTATTTTTACCCCTATTAAGAAAGTACAATACAGTATTGAGAATTATCGTGTAGAGCAAAAAACAGACTACGAAAAACTTGTATTAGATATAGAAACTGATGGCTCTATCAGCCCTCAGAATGCTTTAACAGAAGCTTCTAAGATATTAATTTATCACTTCATGTTGTTCTCTGATGAGAGAATCACGTTGGAGACTGAAGCAGTAAAAGCATCTATCCAGTACGATGAAGAAACTCTTCACACAAGACAACTTCTTAAGTCTAAATTAGCAGATATGGATCTTTCAGTAAGAGCCCTTAACTGTCTAAAAGCGGCTGAAGTAGAAACTCTTGGAGAACTGGTTTCTTACAGTAAGTCTGATTTGATGAAATTCAGAAATTTTGGTAAAAAATCTTTGACAGAACTAGAAGAATTAGTGCATTCAAAAGGTCTTAACTTCGGTTTCGACGTTGCAAAATATAAGTTAGACGCTGATAAATAATTAATAATGAGACACGGTAAAAAATTCAATCACTTAGGAAGAACAGCTTCTCATAGAAGTGCTTTACTTTCTAATATGGCTTGTTCTCTAATTGAGCATAAGAGAATCAACACTACTGTAGCTAAAGCGAAAGCTTTAAGAGTATATGTTGAGCCTCTATTAACAAAGGCAAAAGAAGATACTACACACAATAGAAGAATTGTTTTTTCATATCTTCAAAGTAAAGAGGCAGTTACTGAACTTTTCAGATCAGTAGCTCCTAAAATCGCAGAAAGAAACGGAGGTTATACAAGAATCATCAAGACTGGTTTCAGACAAGGTGATGCTGCTGACATGGCTCTTATCGAGCTAGTTGATTTCAACGAACTTTACAATCCTAATGCTGAAGAGAAAAAGACTACTAGAAGAAGTAGAAGAGCTACAACTGCTAAAAAAGAAGCTGTAGTTGCTGATGCTCCTAAAGTAGAAGAAAAAGTTGAAGAGCCTACGGCTGAAGCAACTGATTCTACAGAGGAAAAAACTGCAGAATAATATATTCTCAGATATAAATAAAAAACCGTTCAGATTTCTGAACGGTTTTTTTATGCTTTAGATTTTTGTTCTTTTCAATTCAATAACGTTATTGCCTTGCTCAAGATGAATGCTGTCTCCTTTTACTCTTGCTGTCATATCATCTTTTTTATAAACCATTTCGCCATCTTTTGTTTCTTTCTTTTCCAATGTGAAAGTTTTTTTATTGCTTGTAATAGCAACTGTACTTTCTTTCGGATCATTCTTGAAAACCACTTTTACTAAAGCTCCGTCTGTTGCTTTATAAACGAAATCCGTCTTTTCAGTTTTCTTTCCATTTACTTCTATCGTAGATGAACTTACCGTAGAAGAATCTATTTTCCCATTATTATCAACAATAGTTGTTTCTGAACTATCAGATTTGATAACGCTTTTGTTTCCGCTTTCAGTTTTGTTGCAGCTTACTAATGACAAAGCAACAAGCGAACCTGTGATTAAAAGTCCTTTTTTCATGTTATTTATTCTTTTTAATGTATTTGAAAGTTATTTTTCTATCGTAAAGAAATTAGAATAAATTTAATAAAACAAAAAACAAACCAATAATTATCGCTTAAATACAAAATCTTAAGTAAATGTGTAATTAAATTTCCAAAAGTGGTTAAATCATAAGATTTTAATCAATTATTTGTTTTTTTATTTAGATTTGTAAAAATCACATTGGTAGATATGAAGATCAAAATTAAGTATTGGTTTACATTTTTTTTAACTCTGATTACAATTTCAGCTTTCTCTCAAAAAAACACTAAAAGTTTTGAAATCAGAGACGGGCATTTTTGGTTGAATGGAAAACAATTCAACATTTATTCCGGTGAACTTCATTATCCACGAGTACCATCACAATATTGGAAGCATCGGTTACAAATGATGAAAGCAATGGGACTGAATACAGTTACCACATATGTTTTCTGGAACTACCACGAAGAAAGTCCGGGCAAATGGAACTTCTCAGGTGAAAAAGATTTACAGAAATTTATAAAAACCGCACAGGAAGTCGGATTATATGTAATTATCCGCCCCGGCCCTTATGTTTGTGCAGAATGGGAATTCGGAGGATATCCTTGGTGGCTCCAAAAAGATAAAAATTTAGAAATTAGAACTGATAATAAAGCTTTTCTTAAAGAATGTGAGAAATATATCAATCAACTAGCAAAGCAGATTATTCCTTTACAGATTAATAATGGAGGTTCAATAATTATGGTTCAGGCTGAAAATGAATTTGGATCATATGTTGCTCAAAGAAAAGATATTTCATTGGAACAACACAGAAAGTACAGTCACAAAATAAAAGATCTATTGGTAAGATCAGGAATCTCAGTTCCGTTTTTTACTTCTGATGCAAGTTCTCTTTTCAAAGGAGGTTCTATTGAAGGAGCGTTACCAACTGCAAATGGAGAAAGTAATATCGACACCCTCAAAAAAAGTATCAATGAATATCATGGAGGAAAAGGTCCATACATGGTTGCAGAATATTATCCCGGCTGGCTCGATCATTGGGCAGAACCTTTTGTAAAAGTTTCCACAGAAGATGTTGTAAAGCAGACAGAATTATATCTAAAAAATGGAATTTCATTTAATTATTACATGATTCACGGTGGTACAAACTTTGGTTTTACAAGTGGTGCGAATTATGATAAAGACCACGACATTCAGCCCGATATTACAAGTTACGATTATGATGCTCCGATTAGTGAAGCGGGTTGGGCTACTCCCAAGTATGATGCTTTGAGAAATGTTTTTCAAAATTTAAATAAAGAAAAGCTTCCCGAAGTTCCAAAACCGATGAAAGTAATTTCTTTTTCAAATATAAAATTAAAAACAACTTCATTATTTGATATTATTGATCAGCAAAAATCAATCTCAGCAGACAAACCTTTAACCTTTGAAGATCTTAATATTGGTCACGGCTATGTTTTATACAGAAGAAAATTTGAAGCCGATCAAAAAGGAAAACTTGAAATAAAAGGATTGAGAGATTATGCCAATATTTATATCAATCAAACATGGAAGGGGGAACTCAAAAAAGTATGACCTTGAAATAGATATTAAAAAAGGCGAAACCTTAGATATTATTGTCGAAAATATGGGACGAATAAATTATGGAGCTGAAATTGTTCATAATTTAAAAGGAATAATCAGTCCCGTAATCATCAATGGAAATGAAATTAATGGTAATTGGAAAATGTATCCACTACCTTTTGACAAGTTTCCAAAGATCAATTATAAAGTAAAAGATATTGCCATAAACATACCGACATTAAAGGAAGGCGAATTTACACTTGAAGAAACAGGAGACACATTTCTCGATATGAGAAAATTCGGAAAAGGAATTGTCTTTATTAATGGTAAAAACATTGGCAGATATTGGAACAGAGTCGGCCCACAGCTTACTTTGTATGTTCCGGGAGTTTGGCTAAATAAAGGAAAGAATACGATTCAGATTTTTGAACAAATCAATGAAAATAATACCTCTGAGATTAGCAGTATAAAAACGCCGATTCTTGATCAATTGGTTCATTAATTTCTATTAAAAATTTAAAAATAAAAATATCAGAACTTAATTTTGTTTATAAGATGAAATACTGTCTTTTTTGCTTTTCAATATTAACTAAAATTTAACTTGGAATTGGTCGAAAAGGCAGTGCATTTATGATCAAAAAAGTTAAAAATTGATTAAATTTGTATAAACTATAAAAAAACGGAAAAATGAGTTACATTTCTTACATAGAAGCGAGACAAATTTTGGATTCAAGAGGAAATCCTACAGTAGAAGTAGATGTATTTACAGAAAGTGGCGCAATGGGTCGTGCTGCAGTACCTTCGGGAGCATCTACAGGAGAACATGAAGCGGTTGAATTACGTGATGGTGGTTCAGAATATATGGGGAAAGGAGTTCTTAAAGCTGTTGAAAACGTAAGAGAAGTAATAGCGCCTGAATTAGTTGGTCTTCCGGTTTTTGATCAGAATCTTTTAGATCAGATCATGATCGAGCTTGATGGAACTGCTAATAAAGGAAGCCTTGGTGCAAACGCAATCCTTGGAGTTTCATTGGCAGCAGCAAAAGCGGCAGCGGCAGAATTGAAAATGCCTTTATATAAATATGTAGGTGGTGTTAATGCTAATACACTTCCTGTTCCGATGATGAACGTTATCAACGGTGGTTCTCACTCTGATGCACCTATTGCGTTCCAGGAATTTATGGTAATGCCGGTAAAAGCAGATTCTTTCTCTCACGCGTTGAGAAAAGGAACTGAGATTTTCCACAGCCTAAAAGCAATTCTTCATTCAAGAGGTCTTTCTACTGCGGTAGGTGACGAAGGTGGTTTTGCACCAACTTTCAAAGGAACTGAAGATGCTTTGGATACTTTGCTTCAGGCAATTGAAAAAGCGGGTTACAAGCCTGGTGATGATGTAATGATCGCATTAGACTGTGCTGCTTCAGAATTCTATAAAGACGGAATTTATGATTATAGAAAATTCCAGACTCCGGATGCTGCACAATTTACAAGCAGTGAGCAGGTTTCTTATTTAGCAGATCTTGCAAATAAATATCCAATCATTTCTATCGAAGACGGTATGCAGGAAAATGACTGGGAAGGTTGGAAAATGTTAACTGACAAAATCGGTGACAGAGTACAATTGGTAGGTGACGATTTATTCGTAACGAATGTTGAAAGATTAGCAAGAGGTGTTGAAGAAGGAATTGCAAACTCAATCCTTGTAAAAGTAAACCAAATTGGTTCTCTTTCTGAAACAATGGCAGCTGTACAAATGGCTCAACACAACAAATTCACTTCAGTAATGTCTCACAGATCAGGTGAAACTGAAGATTCTACAATCGCTGATTTAGCTGTAGCAATGAATTGCGGACAGATCAAAACTGGTTCTGCTTCAAGATCAGACAGAATGGCGAAATACAACCAATTATTGAGAATTGAAGAAGCTCTAGGAGAAACAGCAATTTTCCCAGGATTAGGAGCATTTAAAATCAAAAGATAATCGAAATTATAAATAACTGCAAGCGATAATTTTTGTTTGCCGTATTTTATGGAATTTAGTAAATTTAGAAAAAAAATAAATAAATGTCAGACAACAAAGTAATATTGAATTACGACGGTAATTCATATGAATATCCAATCGTGGATAGTACTATCGGAGACAGAGGGATCGATATTTCAAAACTAAGAGACCAAACAGGTTTAATCACTCTAGATTTAGGTTACAAAAATACTGGAGCTACATTAAGTGACATCACTTACTTAGACGGCGATAAAGGAGAATTATTCTACAGAGGATATCCTATCGAGCAAATTGCTGAAAAGTCTAACTTCACAGAAGTAATGTACCTTTTATTACACGGTGAATTACCAACTTCAGACCAATTCAATACCTTCAACGGTAACATCAAAAAATATAATTTCGTAGCAGAGGAGATGAAAAAAATCATCGATGCTTTCCCTCGTTCTGCTCACCCAATGGGAGTTTTATCTTCTTTAACTTCTGCTTTAACTGCCTTCAACCCGAAAGCTGTTAACGTAAACTCTAAAGAAGAAATGGATCTTGCTGCAGAATTGCTTATTGCTAAATTTGCTCACCTTGCTGCTTGGACGTACAGAAAAACTCTAGGTTTACCATTAAACCACGGAGATAACAACCTAAACTATGTAGAGAATTTCTACAAAATGGCATTCAGATTACCAAATGAAGAGTTTGAAATCAACCCTGTGGTAACTGCTGCTTTAGATAAATTATTAATTCTTCATGCTGACCACGAGCAAAACTGTTCTACATCTACTGTAAGAATGGTAGGTTCTGCTCACACAGGTCTTTTTGCTTCAGTTTCTGCTGGTATTTCTGCACTTTGGGGACCACTTCACGGTGGTGCAAACCAGGCAGTTATCGAAATGCTTGAATTGATCGAAAAAGATGGTGGAGATGTTAACAAATGGGTTGAAAAAGCTAAAGACAAAAACGATAGCTTCCGTTTGATGGGATTCGGACACAGAGTTTACAAAAACTTCGATCCAAGAGCGAAAATTATCAAAAAAGCTGCTGACGATTTATTAATTGCATTAGGAATTGAAGACAAAGCGCTTGATATTGCTATGCAGTTAGAAAAAGTAGCATTGGAAGATGAGTACTTCATCGAAAGAAAATTATATCCAAACGTAGATTTCTATTCAGGAATCATCTACAGAGCGTTAGGAATTCCTACAGAAATGTTTACAGTAATGTTTGCATTGGGAAGACTTCCAGGATGGATCGCTCAATGGAAAGAAATGAGATTAAAAGGAGATCCGATCGGAAGACCAAGACAGGTTTATCAAGGAGCTCAAAAAAGAGACTATATCGATTTAGTAAACAGATAATATTTGTTTCAGATAAATATAAATCCCAAAGTGTTATGCTTTGGGATTTTTTTGTTTTAAATCACTAAAAATTAACTGGTAATTTTCAGACTTGAAATTTTATCATTTTCAATCTCAAATTTATACTTTAAAATAATCGGACTGCCATCAAAAGTTCCCGAACCCCTAGTTGTTAAAACGGTCATTTTATCTTCATTAAAAACATCAATAACTTCTAGTTTGGTTTTATATTCTTCATTAGTTTTTTCGTTCCATTTTTTTATTTCTTCTTTTCCTTTGTGAGTTTTCCCTTCATCAAAGACCAATGCATCATCCGAAAAGCACTCGGAATATGAAACACTGTCAAAATTTTCCTGAGCTTGTAATAAATTCTTTAAAATAATAGGTAAATCCATTTTTATAATTTTTAAGGTTAATTTAAATTGTTGGAATTGTTCCTCCGTCAATCACATATTCAGTTCCGGTTAAATAACTTGCTCTTGGTGAAACCAAAAATCCCACAAACTCTGCAATATCTTCCGGTTGAGCAGGTCTTCCGATGGGAATTCCGCCCAATGCATCCATTACGCTTTGGGTTGCTTCTTCTATCGTTGAATTTAAGCTTTCAGCAATTCTTTCCATCATTCTCGTCGCAGAATCCGTCATAATCCAGCCGGGTGAAACCGTCAAAACACGAACTCCTTTGGATGAAACTTCCTTCGACAAACCTTTGCTGTAATTAATCAAACCCGCTTTTGCTGTTGCATAAGGCAATGTAGAATCATACAGCGGTAATCTACCCTGAATTGAAGCAATATGAATAATTACTCCATGTTTTTGTTCGATCATTTGTGGTAAAAATCCTCTGTCTAAACGAACAGGAGCCAATAAATTGGTCTGAATTGTTGTTTCCCAATCTTCATCCGTTAAAACAGAAAATCCGCCGCCTTTTGTTTCCGAACCGCCGAGAGTATTAATTAAAATATCAAGCTTCCCGAATTTGGATAAAACTTCATCAACAACTTTTTGAGTTCCTTCAGATTTACTTAAATCAGAAGCGATAAAATGAAGTTTTTCATTCATAATTTCCGGGTGATTTCTTGCTGTCACAATCACTGTTGCTCCTGCTGCTAACAATCTTTCTGCAATGGCTTTTCCCGCACCTTTTGTTCCACCTGTTACTAAGGCTATTTTATTGCTTAGTTCATTATTAAAATTAAATTGTTCGTTCATATGTTTAAAGTTTGGTGCAAATTTCAGGAGTATGATGAGTTTATACAAGTACGGAAATACGATTCATATAGGGATAAATTTTTCCCCTATTGTTGTTTTTAGAACATTGATTAATTTTGTGATATGTATGAAAGAAAAATTCCACCAAATTTAAATTGTGGACTAGACCTGATCGGTGAAGTGCTTTACGGCAAATGGAAAATCCGTTTGTTATGGTTTATCAATGAAGGTTTTCTACGACCAAGTGAGTTGCAGAGGAAAATTCCGGATGCTTCCCGCAGAGTTTTGAATATTCAATTGAATGAACTGGAAGAACACCAATTAATTACAAAGAAAATTTATGCCGTCGTTCCTCCAAAAGTTGAGTATAATCTTACCGATTTTGGTAAAACTTTGATACCTGTGATCTCTGTTTTAGGACAATGGGGAGATGCAAATGAAGAACGTCTGAGAACGGTTATTCTCAATCGATTAGAAAATATCACTGAGAAATAATATTTTATACTATTATCTAAATTTACATCTGAGAATTCATTAAATTTACTTTTCATGAAAAGCTAATATACAATGAGTTTCGGACAGCAAATGTTATTTTTCTTTAGTGCGATAGGAGCCTTCAACGGGCTTTTATTGGGAGTTTATTTGTTGTTCATTAAAAAGCTGAAACATATTCCGGATTTCTTTTTAGGATTAATTTTATTGACATTAAGCATCCGAGTAGGAATTTCGGTATGTATTTATTTTTATCCGGATTGGCCTCGCATTATTCCACATTTAGGTTTATCATCGCTATTTTTTTCTGGTCCGGCTTTGTATTATTTTGTCCGTTCTTCTTTTTTACAGGAACAGTTCGACCTTAAAAATACCCGAAAATCTTTTGGTATTCTGACGTTGATTCTTGGTGCAGTTGGACTTTTGTATTTAATTTTTCCGATTACCTGGGATAAATATTTTGCAACATTTATTTATGGGGTTTGGACGTTTTTCATTTTTCTATCCGTTTATGAGTACTATATTTTCTCGAAGAAAGATGCTAAGAAGCCGGCTCAATTTATCCTACCTATTTTAGTAAGTAATGTGATTATCTTTTTAGCTTATCAACTCATGTCTACCGGATGGATTCAGATCTATTGTGCAGGTGGAAGTCTTGTGTTTTCTTTGGTTTTATATGGTAATTTTTTAATCTTATTCAACAATAAAAATAAATCATTAACAGTAAAAGAAGAAAGTAAATATTCTAATAAAAAGATACCTGATCAGCAGGCTGAAAACTTTGTTTCAAAATTAGAAAGGTTGATGAATATGGAAGAATTATATAAAAACCCTAATTTGAAATTGAGTGACCTAGCCTTAAAAATGAATATTTCAGCACATCAGCTTTCGCAATTATTAAATGATAATTTAGGTAAAAGTTTTTCAACCTATATCAATGAATACAGAATTGATGAAGCTTGTGAAAAGATTGAAAATGGTTCTTATCTGAAAATCGAAGAGATAGGATATGAAGTTGGATTCAATTCTAAATCTACTTTTTTCTCCACCTTCAAGAAAATAAAAAATACAACACCGCTTTTATATAAACAATCTCAAATTACTTCTGAGCCTCGGTTTCAGAGTTTAGATTTATAATTCTGTACTTCGGAATTTGAATATTAAAACCGAATTTTCATCGATGTCCAATACTTTTGGCTTCATAAAATTTAAAGTTTATGAACGTCAAATTATGGATTTTTATCTTGTTGCTATTCTCTTCATTTTTAGCAAAATCTCAAGAAATTCTCAACGCTAAGGTTTCGGATTCTATACAGCAAAAAGATTCGATAACAACAATTTCAGAAGTAATTATTCAATCTTCTCGTGGAAATTTAAAACTCAATCAAGGAAATATTGTGATGAATGTTTCCGGGAATAAAGATTTTAAAACATCGACTAATATTCTTGAAGTTCTAAGAAAAACGCTTGGCGTGACGGTAGATTCCGAAGCTGGGATTTTTATTGGCGGAAGAATTTCTCCTGCAATTTTTATCAATGGAAAACCTGTTGTTATGAGCAATCAGGAATTGCAGTCTTATCTGAGATCTCTGTCGCCGGAAATGGTAGAATCTATTGAAGTAAACGCCAATCCGTCTTCAAAATATGATGCAGAATTTAAAGGAATTATTGATATTAACTTAAAGAAAAACACCAGTCTCGGCTGGAAAGGAAATTATATTGGAAATACCAGTATCAATAAATTTAATTATAAAGAAAATAGCCTTAACCTTTCTTATAATACAGGGAAAATAGGTTATACTCTACAGTTAGGCTATAACAACGGAATCTCAATATATCGTTATAATGCTCTGCAACGTTTAGCAAATACGAATGTGATGAGAACGCATACTTACCAAAAAGATGATGCAGAAATTTATGCTATTCAGATGGGAGTTGATTATAAATTAAATGATAAGAATAGGTTTGGAGTCAATATAAGAGGTAATTTTAGAGATAGTGAGCGAATTCGTTTAGGCTCATTGTATACGGTTAATAAAGATGAATCACAGTTGGTTTTTAATACAGAAAGTAAAAATCCTACGAACTATTTTCAAGATAATTACGGAGTAGCTACAGATTATTCTTTCCAGCATAAAAATTTTAAATTGAGCTTTTTAGGAAATTATCTTTCGGTAGAAAATAAGCAAAAAGACGATTTTCTGAATAGCGATAAGCCAACTTCACAGCTTTTATCCTATTGGAAATCTGATCTCCTCAACAAGATTAGTATCTATACAGGGCAAGTTGATGCTTCTCAAAAAATAGGAGATGCTACTTTTGAGGCGGGTGTAAAATTAAGTGATACTAAAACGAATAATATAATTAGATATGATACGTTGTCGGTAGATAAACAATTCATTTTTGATCCAACGAGAAGTAATCAATTTTCATACAAAGAGAAAATATTTGCAGGATATTTGGCATATGCCCGGAAATTTAATAAGCTTCAGATTAATGCAGGATTAAGATTTGAAAATACTCAAAGTGTTTCTAATGCAATAACGATAGATTCTGTTGTCTCAAGAAATTATCTGAAATGGCTGCCATCTTTCAGTGCAAGTTATGCCTTCAATAAATCTAGTGAGCTTTCGTTCTCTTACAGCAAAAAAATTACAAGACCGGTTTTTTCACAGCTTAATCCGTTCAGGTTTTATTTTAGTCCGCTGAATTATTGGATCGGAAATCCTTACCTGCAACCCTCTTTTACCAATCAGATCAAAGCAACCTATCGGTATAAAAATTGGGTAACAGCTTTCACTATAGGTAAAGAAACAGATGTTATGACACGTTATCCGATCTATAATCCTGAAACCAATGTGCTGGAATATTTAGGAACCAATTTGCCTTACCGAAATTTTGCCAGCGTAGAAATGAGTTTCCCCATAAAAATAGCAAAGTGGTGGAATATAAACACTCAGATCGCCGGATATTATAATCACGAATTTAGACCTTATCTGGATGAAGTTTTTGCGTTGAAAATTTATAATTATGAGATGAGATTAAATCAGGTTTTCTCTTTGCCTGGAGGCTATACAATTAACATTTTTGCAAATTACGAATCTAAAACCGGGAATAGTTTATATATAATTAAGCCAAGATATACCGTTGATATTTCAGTTCAAAAGGCTTGGTTTGATAATAAACTGAATACGAAAATAAGTTTTAATAATATTTTTGATTCTTACGACCAGCGTATGGAATTTAGACATAAACAAATTATGGATAACCGATTTACCCATTGGTGGGATACTCAAAAATTGATACTGTCTTTAAGTTATAACTTTGGAAGTTCCAAATATCAAACAAAAGATATACAGAAGACGGAAGAAGAGAACAGAGCTAGGTAAAATAAAACCCACTTTCTAAGAGTGGGTTTGGATTTTTATTAAGGACATTGGCAGTTATTGCACGTCCAGATATAGCATTTTCCTGAGTCATCCCACTCGCAGCAACGTCTTGCTCCACCGATTGCAATGCCTCCTACAATTGATTTTTGTTGATCTCTTCCTAATTTTTGTGCGTGTTTCAGCACTGGATTTTTCTTGTTCATGGTTTTGTGATTTGATGTTAATAGTTAAGTTTAATTTTCCGTGAAAACTATATCACTAATATATGAATTTATTTTAAATGTGAATGAAATTTTACATGTAAATTGATAATTAGCAATATGTTATATCTAAAAATATCTTTCAAACCTTTGGATGGAAGCAATTAAATCTGCCATTAATTCAAAAAAACTTAACTAAAAACTGTAGAACTGAGGTTTTGCAGTATAAAATTAAACCTTGTTTATAAAACAGCTCAAAAGTTTCCTAAATACAGACCTTTACTTATATTTGTAGTATTGCATAAATCTTTATGAAACTAAACATTAAAAACGAAACGGGAAGGCTGAGATCAGTAGTTTTAGGCCAGCCCAATTCAATGGGACCTGTTCCCACGCTTGAGGAAAGTTATGATGCCAAGTCATATTACTCAATCGAAAACAACATGTATCCAAAAGAAGAGGATATCATCAATGAAATGAATGCTTTTGAAGCAGTTTTGAAAAAATATGATGTAGAAGTGCTGCGTCCGAGTATCATTAAAGATTACAATCAGGTTTTCGCAAGAGATGTAGCTTTTGTGATCGACGATAAAATGATCATTTCAAATGTAATTGCAGACAGAGCAGATGAGCAGGAAGCTTACAAAAATGTTTACGAAAAAGTAGCATGGAGAACAATAATCAACCTTCCGGAAACTGCACACATTGAAGGAGGTGATGTGATCGTTTGGAACGATTTTCTTTTCATCGGAACATGTTTCAGTGAAGATTACAGAAATTATAAAACAGCCAGAACAAACGAATACGCGATTGAAATTCTAAAAGAATATTTTCCAAAAAAGAGAATTATTGATTTAGAATTAAAGAAAAATGACAGAATTCCATACGAAGGAATTTTACACTTAGATTGTACATTCAACCCAGTTGGAAAAGATAAATGTATCATTTACAAAAACGGTTTTGTGGATGAAAGTGATTACCGTTTGATCATCGATATTTTCGGCGAAGAAAACTGTTTCCATGTTACAGACGAAGAAATGTTTGAAATGTGCCCGAATATTTTCTCTATTTCTCCTGAAATTGTAGTTTCAGATAAAGCGTTCACAAGAATGAACAATCACCTGAGAAACGAATGGGGAATGACAGTTGAAGAAATTCCGTACAGAGAAATTTCTAAAATGGGAGGTCTTCTACGTTGTTCAACGATGCCGCTTGTTAGAGAGTAGGATTAGGGTTTGAGAATTTTTAATCTCTCAATCTTTTAATTTTTAAATCAAAGAAAAATGCAGACAACAGATACAGTATTAATGATAGAGCCGATTGCATTCGGTTACAATGCAGAAACGGCAGAAAACAATTATTTTCAGGTCGAACAGAAAGGTTCTGATATTCAAGCTAAGGCTTTGGCAGAATTTAATATTTTCGCTGAGAAATTAAGAAGCAAAGGAATTAATGTCATTACAATAAAAGACACGATAGATCCTCACACACCGGATTCAATTTTCCCAAATAACTGGGTAAGTTTCCACAAAGACGGAAAAGTAGTTTTATATCCGATGTTCGCTTCCAACAGAAGAGTGGAAAGAAGAGAAGATATTATTGAAACAATCAAAGATCAAGGTTTTGAGGTTTCTGAAATCGATGATTGGTCGTTACCGGAAATTCAAGGTCACTTTTTGGAGGGAACAGGAAGTATGATTTTCGATCATGACAATAAATTGGCTTACGGTTCAGTTTCTTTAAGATTGGATGAAAGGTTGTTCAGAGAATTTTGTGAGAAATATGATTTTACACCTGTTGTTTTTCATTCTTTTCAAACGGTAGGCTCAGAAAGACTTCCGATTTATCATACCAACGTTATGATGTGTGTGGCGGATAAATTCGTGGTAATTTGCCTTGACTGCATTGATAATGAATTGGAAAGAAGCAAAGTCATTGAAACCATCAAAAATTCAGGAAAAGAAATCATTGAAATTTCTGAAGAGCAAATGCAGCAATTTGCAGGAAATATGCTTCAGGTTCAAAATAAAGACGGAGAAAAATTTTTAGTGATGAGTCAGACTGCCTTTAAATCTTTAAATGAAAATCAGGTTTCAGCTATTGAAAAGTACTGTGAAATCATTTATTCGGATTTAAATACTATTGAAGTAAACGGCGGTGGAAGTGCACGTTGTATGCTTGCCGAAGTTTTCTTGCCAAAAAAATAAATTTTAAAATATATTATTAACGGGATGAAAAAAAGTGAAAAGTGCTTATGAAAACGAAAATTATGCTATTGATGGCTCTGCTGCCATTCTTTTTTATCAATGCTCAGCAAAAAACATTCTGTAACCCGATCAATATTGACTACGGATATACGCCGTTCAAGAATTTTTCGAATCAGGGGAAACACCGTGCAACAGCTGATCCGGTGATCGTTAATTTTAAGAATAAATTATTCCTTTTTTCAACCAATCAGGAGGGATATTGGTACAGTGATGATATGCTGGATTGGAAATTTGTAAAAAGAAAATTCCTTAGAGACAACAAATATACTCATGATCTTAATGCACCCGCAGTTTGGGCGATGAAAGATACTTTGTATGTCTACGGCTCAACTTGGGAACAGGATTTCCCGATCTGGAAAAGTACAAACCCAACAAAAGATGACTGGCATATTGCTGTCGATACGTTGAAAGTTGGAGCTTGGGATCCTGCTTTTCATTATGATGAGGACAAAAATAAATTGTATTTATATTGGGGCTCAAGCAACGAATGGCCTTTGTTAGGTACAGAAGTTAAAGTTAAAAATTTACAGTCTGAAGGCTTTGTAAAACCAATTTTAAAATTAAAACCAGAAGATCACGGTTGGGAACGTTTCGGAGAATATAACGATAATGTTTTCTTGCAGCCTTTTGTAGAAGGTGCTTGGGTTACAAAACACAACGGGAAATATTATATGCAGTATGGTGCTCCAGCAACAGAATTCAGTGGATATTCTGATGGAGTTTATGTAAGTAAAAATCCTTTGGAAGGTTTCGAATATCAACAGCATAACCCATTTTCGTATAAACCGGGTGGTTTTGCGAGAGGTGCGGGGCATGGAGCAACTTTTGAAGATAATTTCAAAAACTGGTGGCACGTTTCGACAATTTTTATTTCAACAAAAAATAATTTTGAAAGAAGATTAGGGATTTGGCCAGCGGGATTTGATAAGGATGATGTGATGTACACGAACACAGCTTACGGAGACTATCCTACATTCCTTCCGCAATATGCTCAAGGGAAAGACTTTTCTAAAGGTCTTTTTGCAGGTTGGATGTTGTTGAATTACGATAAGCCGGTTCAGGTTTCATCTACTTTGGGTGGTTATCACTCAAACAATGCGGTGGATGAAGATATTAAAACATATTGGAGTGCTAAAACAGGAAATTCAGGAGAGTGGTTTCAAACGGATCTAGGAGAAGTTTCTACGATTAATGCGATTCAGATTAATTATGCGGATCAGGATGTTGAGTTTATGGGTAAAACTTTAGGCAAAATGCATCAGTATAAAATTTACGGTTCAGACGACGGGAAAAAATGGACTGTAATTGTTGATAAAAGTAAAAATACCAAAGATGTTCCGCACGATTATGTAGAATTGGAGAAACCTGCCAAAGCAAGATTCCTGAAAATGGAAAACTTAAAAATGCCTACAGGAAAATTTGCATTAAGCGGTTTCAGAGTATTCGGAAAAGGAGCGGGAACAGCGCCTGCAAAGGTTGAAAACTTTGTTCCATTAAGAGCTGATCCTAAAAAATTTGGTGAAAGAAGAAGCATCTGGATGAAGTGGCAGCAAAATCAGGATGCAGACGGATATGTTATTTATTGGGGGAAATCTCCTGATAAAATGTACGGAAGCATCATGGTTTACGGTAAAAATGAATATTTCTTCACCGGAGCAGATAGGGTAGATTCTTACTATTTTCAAATCGAGGCTTTCAATGCTAATGGAATTTCGGAAAGAACGGAAGTTGTAAAATCAGAATAACATTTTAAAGATATTTATTTAAACCTCTCAGGATTTGATTCTGGGAGGTTTTGTTTTTAGTATGATAATCATATTCAATAAATTGATGAATATTTTAATCTATAATCTCTATTAGATGAAATATTTCTAAAAAAATACCGAAATTTACAGTGTAAAATATTTAAAACTAAACCATGAAAAAACTTAAACTTCTGTCACTTTCATTATTTCTACCTTTTATTTTTGGTTGTAGTGATAATGAAACTGAAAAAGATTATCAAATTGAAGTGGATGCAGCTGTGAAGAATATTCATGCCAACCTTCAAAAGGATCTTAATACTGATGTTCCTTCGTTAAGCGTTTATGTCGTTTCTCCAAAAGGGACTTATTTTAGTACAATTAAAGGAACAAACGGTTCTGTTGTTACTCCGAACACGTATTTCCGTTTTGCGAGCAATACCAAAAACTTTACTTCAACCGCTATTTTGAAAATGATGCAGGACGGTTGGCTTAAACTTGATGATAAAATCACTGCAAACATTCCGGGAACGACTGTTCCTTATACACCGGATGTTGCAGATTGGGATTTTCCGAATAAGAATCTTATAACCATTCGTCAGATTTTACAGCATAATGCAGGGATTTATGATGTAACGAATGATCCTTCACAATATAGCGTAAATGGTGAAACATATACAGATTATATGCTGGAAAACTTCCCAGACCATCAGTTTACAGCAAGTGAATATGTCAAAATTTTGAAAGATCATAACCTTAAGTATGGAGTTCCAAATTCTGTTTATCATTATTCCAACACAGGATTTGCTATTTTAAGTGAGATTATTGCAAGGATATATTCTCAAAAAACAAGTTCTTCAAAAACGTATGGAGATTACATGTACGATCAAATTGTTGGTCCAGGAACAAAAAAACCTCTCGATATCAAGTTTCCTGAGTTAGCATCGGATAAACAACTGCCTTCACCTTACGTAAAAGGTTTTATTAAGTATGCCAATCATAACGAAATTACCGACCAAAAGAACGCAAGTGCCCACATTGGAGAGGGAAATGGAGTAGGAACGATGGTAATGCTTACAGATTATATCAGAAGTGTAATGAAAGGTCAAAACGTTTTGTATGCTTCAAGTGCTGAACTGATGAGAACGAGCAAAGGAGCTGCTACAACTTCCGGTTACGCGTTGGGATGTTCTAATTTTGCAGGCATCGGATATGGTCATAACGGGGCTACAGAAGGGTATTTATCCTTAATGACGTATGATCC
>Ga0302167_10000478_pt1 | contig 19677 bp, 19 predicted proteins | sample I_Fen_N1_1_FD_193496 | JGI IMG/M metagenome (GOLD analysis project Ga0302167, IMG submission 193496) | Peat permafrost microbial communities from Stordalen Mire near Abisko, Sweden - I_Fen_N1_1 | ecosystem: Environmental > Terrestrial > Soil > Wetlands > Permafrost | place: Sweden: Abisko...
AGCAAGCTCTTATAGAACAAAATTTATCTCATTGATTTATAAGATAAATTATTTGCCGATTTATCGGCATGTTCTCTGCGCGACAGCGCGGCCTCATCGCAGGCTGGGCAGTCTCCCTCGCCACAATGATCGCAACATGAGTCAAAGCCCGGCTATCAAATCCCGATAATCCCCCACTGCCGCAAACTCCGCCGTGTCCTTGGGCCCTTTGCGGCTGTCCGGCTCACTCACCGCCAACAGATGCGCTACCCCAAAATCGCGAGCACTACGCAGGATCGGCAACGTGTCATCGATAAACAGACTGCGCGCCGGGTCAAAGCCGATATCGGCCTGCAACGCCTGCCAGAACTGCGGATTCTCCTTGGGAAAGCCGTAATCATGCGAACTGATCAAGCGCTCGAAGTACGGCGCCAGTTCAATCCGTTCCAGCTTCAATGACAGCGAATCGCGGTGCGCATTGGTGATCATCACCACCCGCTTGCCCGCTTGTTTGATCGCTGCCAGAAACGTATCCGCGTCCGGGCGCAAGGCGATCAGGTGAGCGGTTTCCAGTTTCAGTTCGCGCACCGGCAATTTCAATTCGGCGCTCCAGAAATCCAGGCAATACCACTGCAACTGGCCGGCATTGCGTTCGAACAGCGGCTGCAATTCCATCTCGGCCATGGCCCGGCTCACTCCGTGCAACTCGGCGTAACGCTGTGGCAAGTGCTCCATCCAGAAATGGTTGTCGTAATGCAGGTCCAGCAGCGTGCCGTCCATGTCCAGCAGAACGGTGTCGATGTCGCGCCAGGGCAGCAGGGACATAAAAAACTTCTCCAGCGGTAAAAGAGATATCCGAGGTCAACAATCAGGATAGGCCGGGTATAGTAACGCGTTCACGCCCAGGAGCTTTTCATGCGCCAGAAACCCACCGTACTCGCCCGCGAGATTGTCGCCACCAGCCGTCTGTTCTGTGTCGAAGAGCTGAAACTGCGCTTTTCCAATGGCGTGGAGCGCACCTATGAGCGTTTGGTTGGCAAAGGCGCAGGCTACGGCGCGGTGATGATCGTGGCCATGCTCGATGCGGACCACGCGGTGTTGGTTGAAGAATACTGCGGCGGCACCGATGAATATGAACTGTCCTTGCCCAAAGGCCTGATCGAGCCCGGTGAAGACGTGCTGGCGGCGGCCGAGCGAGAGCTCAAGGAAGAGGCCGGGTATGGCGCGCGGCAACTGGAGCATCTGACCGAGTTGTCGCTGTCGCCCGGTTACATGAGCCAGAAAATTCAGGTGGTGCTGGCCACTGATCTATATGAAGAAAGCCTTGAGGGCGACGAGCCTGAGCCAATGGGCGTGGAAAGGATCAACTTGCGCGAACTGTCCGCACTGGCACAGAACCCGCGTTTCACCGAGGGCCGGGCCTTGGCGGCGCTGTACCTGGCCCGTGATCTGCTGACTCAGCGTGGGGTGTTCCTGCCATGAATTTTCCGCATCCGTTGATGGCGCCGGTGGTTGAGTTGGCGTTGAAGGCTGGCGACGCGATTTTGCCGTTCTGGCGCACAGGTACAGCCGTGACGGCCAAGGCTGACGATTCGCCGGTGACCGCTGCCGATCTGGCGGCTCATCATTTGATTCTGGCCGGGTTGACTGCGCTGGACCCCAACATCCCTGTGCTGTCCGAAGAAGACGCCAACATCCCGCAAAGCGTGCGCGCCGGTTGGCAGCGTTGGTGGTTGGTAGACCCGTTGGACGGCACCAAGGAATTCATTTCCGGTAGTGAAGAATTCACCGTCAATATCGCGCTGATCGAGCAAGGTCGGGTGGTGTTTGGCGTGGTGTCGATGCCGACCAACGGGCGCTTTTACGTCGGTGGTGCCGGTTTGGGCGCCTGGCGTGGCGATAAGGGCAACTCGCCATTGCCGATCCAGGTCCGCGAAGTGCCTGCTGCGGGTGAACCGTTCACCGTAGTTGCCAGCCGTCGACATTCGAGTCCGGAGCAGGAGCGCTTGCTGGCCGGGTTGAGCGATAGCCTGGGTGAGTTGCAATTGGCCAACATCGGCAGTTCGCTGAAATTTTGCCTGTTGGCGGAAGGGTCGGCGGATTGTTATCCGCGTCTTGCGCCGACATCGCAGTGGGACACCGCGGCGGCGCAAGGTGTGCTGGAAGGTGCTGGCGGCGAGGTACTGGATTTGAGCGGAGCGCCATTTTGCTATCCGGCGCAGGAATCGTTGTTGAATGCATTCTTTTTGGCGCTGCCGGCGAAGGCTGCGTGGCGTGAAAAACTGCTGGAACTGGCCCGAGGCTAAGATCGTGTGCAAACCCCCTGTGGGAGCGAGCTTGCTCGCGATGGCGATCTATCAGTCAACATCATCATTGAATGTTCGACCGCCATCGCGAGCAAGCTCGCTCCCACAGGGGTTTGTGCTGGCCTCGACTTAGCGGTGGAGGACGTACTGTCCCGAAAACCTCACCGCGTCCTCATCACTGTCAACATTCACGATCCTTGAATGCAGCGTCAACCGCGCGCGCCCATAGCGCTGATACATCGCCAGAAACTTTTTCCACACCGCCGCACTGGGCGCCTGGCAAATCGCCGTCGCGTCCATGGTCACTGGCAGCGGATAGCTGATCTGCCCTTCGTGAATCACGATGTGCCCGTCTTCAATCCCTTCTTCACGCAAGCGCAAATGCAGCCAGCCCCAACCCGCCAACACCGCGGCGCAATACAGGCTGCCGCCGAACATGGTGCTTTTGTGGTTGACGTTGGCTTCCAGCGGCAAGTACAGGCGCAGTTGCTGGTCGTGCCAGTCGAGCACTTTGACGCCCATCGCCTGCGTCAGGGGGATGTCGTGATGGAGAATCGATTCCAGGTGACGACTGTCGCGGTTCATGCACGGACCTCTTGTTTGAAAGTGATGATTTAACGGTCGCTCAATCGAGATCGTCGCTCGTCCCGCTGGCGCCACCCGCAAAGTTCAGCCCATGTTTGCGCAGCTTGTCGTGCAAGGTTTTGCGCGGGATGCCCAGCGCTTCGGCGAGACTGCGTACGGAGCTGTGAGAGCGCGCCAGTTCAGCGGCAATCAGGCTCTTTTCGAAATTTTCCACTTGCTCGCTCAAGCCTCCGCTGACCCCTTCAACCGGCGCGTTGCTTGTGCCCTCCGGCGTGTTGTTATCCAGCGCCAGTTCCAGGCCCAGGGCAAAGCGCTCGGCAGCATTTTGCAGTTCCCGTACGTTGCCGGGCCAGGTGTGGCGCAACAGCAGGGCGCGTTGCCCCGGTTGCAGTTCATGGGGCGGTAAACCGTGGCGGGTGCTGGCTTCGTCGGCGAAATGCTGGAACAACATCAACGCGTCTTCGCCCCTCTCGCGCAGTGGCGGAATGCGCAGCGGCGCGACGTTCAGGCGGTAATACAAGTCGGCACGGAAGCGCCCTTGATCGGCGGACTGGCGCAGGTCTTCCTTGGTCGCGGCGATGATGCGGATGTCCAGCGGGATCAACTGATTGCCGCCCAAACGTTCGACGACGCGCTCTTGCAGCAAGCGCAGCAATTTCACCTGCACATCCAGGCTCATGCTTTCGATTTCATCGAGGAACAGCGTTCCGCCGTTGGCGAACTCGAACTTGCCGATGCGACGTTTTTGCGCACCGGTGAACGCGCCGGGCTCATGGCCGAACAACTCGCTTTCCACCACCGACTCGGCCAGTGCGCCAGCGTTGATCGCCACGAACGGACCGTTACGACGGTTCGACAAATCATGCAGCGCACGGGCCACGACTTCTTTGCCCGCGCCGGTTTCACCGAGGATCAACACGTCAGCCTTGGTCGCGGCCAGTGCGCCAATCTGCTCGCGCAGGCGCAGCATCGGCGCCGATTGCCCGACCAGGCGGGTGCTCAGTTCGTTGCGATCACTCAGGGCCAGACGCAGGCTGCGGTTATCCAGCACCAACCGGCGCAAGGCCAGGGCGCGGCGCACGCTGTCGAGCAGGGCGTCGCTGGCGAAAGGTTTTTCGAGGAAGTCATAAGCCCCGGCGCGCATGGCTTGCACCGCCAGCGGCACGTCGCCGTGGCCGGTGATCAGCAGCACCGGCAGCTCCGGGTCCTGGGCATGCAGTTCGGTCAGCAACTCGAGACCGTCCATGCCCGGCATGCGAATGTCGCTGACCACCACACCCGGCCAGTCGCGCTCCAGCTGCGCGGCCAGGCCTTTGGCTTCGGCCAGCGGCAGGATTTTCAGGCCAGCCAGATCCAGCGTTTGGCTCAAGGCCTGACGCAGATGGGGATCGTCGTCGATCAACACGACCTGAATGCGATTGTCGATGGTCATGCACTTCGGTCCTCGGACGGTTGCAGGCTCACGCCCGGTGCGCCAGCGCGCAGCTTCAAGGTAATCAGCGCGCCGCCTTCCTTGTGGTTGGCGAACGACAGTTCACCACCGAAGGCACGCATCAGGGTTTCGCAAATCGCCAGCCCCAGCCCAAGCCCTTGTGTGCGGGTCTTGGTGGTGTAGAAGGGCTCGCTCGCACGCCCCAGGGCTTCCATGCAAAAGCCGGGGCCGTTATCGCGAATGTACAAAGTGACGCCGTCTGCGGTGGATTGGGCACTCAACCAGAGTTTACGCGGCGGACCTTTTTCGGTCAGCGCATCAAGGGCGTTGGCCAACAGGTTGCCGAGCACCTGACGCAAACGGGTTTCCCCGGCCTCGACCCACAGCGTGGCGGCGGGCAGGTCGCGAATCAATTCGACTTCCATGCTGCGTCGGCGCTTGGCCAGCAACGCCAGCGCGTCATCCAGTGCCGGTTGCAGGGCCACGCTTTCCGGCGCGTGCCGATCACGTCGGGCGAAGGCGCGCAAGTGAGCGATGATCGAGGCCATGCGCCCGGTCAACTCGCTGATCAGTTTGAGGTTGCCGCGCGCATCGTCGGTGCGCTGATGATCGAGCAGCACCTCGGCGTTTTCCGCATAGCTGCGAATCGCCGCCAGCGGTTGATTGAGTTCGTGGCTGATGCTCGCCGACATGGTGCCGAGTGCCGATAATTTGCCGGCCTGCACCAGATCATCCTGGGCGCGAACCAGTTCCTGCTGGGCATGTTCGCGCTCCAGCACTTCCTGTTTCAATCGTCGGTTGAGACCTTCAAGGTCGCTGGTGCGTTCGGCGACCCGACCTTCCAGTTCTTGCCGGGCCTTGGCTTCGAAGGCGATCCGTTCGAGGTAATGGCGCCGGCGCTGCATCATCAGTCCGAGCAGCAGCATCACCACCAACAACGTTGCGCCTCCGATGGCGACCACCGTGCGCACCGGCCGATCGATCAGGGTGCGCGGGGCAAGGATGCTGACGTTCCAGCCGGTTTCGGCGATCTGCTGGGTCTGCGTCAGCCAGGCATTGGGATTGAGTTTCAACGGCTTCGGATCGCGGGTCGGATACGGTTGGATCGCGGTGATGGCCTGGTTTTCTTCATCGCTCAACGGGCGGGTCGAACGAAAGCGCCACTCCGGTCGCGACGTCAGGATGACCACGCCGTTGTGGTCGGTCAGCAGCAGTTGTTCCGGGGTTTTGCCCCAGAGGCTTTCGGTGTGGTCCAGGTCGACTTTGACCACCAGCACGCCGATGACTTTCTCGCCATCGCGTACCGCTGCCGCGAAGAAGTAGCCGCGTTTGGCCGAGGTCGTGCCCAGGCCGAAAAACCGTCCGAGCCGCCCGGCCATGGCTTCACTGAAATAAGGCCGGAAGGAAAAATTACGCCCGACGAAGCTGTCGTGCTTGTCCCAATTGGACGCCGCCAGTGTCTTGCCCCGGGTGTCCATCAAGTACATGACTTCGGCACCCGTTTGGGTGCTGATGTTTTTCAGCAAGCGGTTGGCATTGCCCTGGGTGACGCTATCGTCGGGCGCGCCGAGGACGGCACGCAGGGCTGGCAAGTCGCCGAGAATCTGCGGCAACACTTCATAGCGGTGCAACGTGCCCAGCAGGTTGGCGACGTACAGGTCGAGAGTCTGACGGTTCTGCCCGGCCAGTTCGCTGCGGTAATAGCGCTCGGCCAGGTGCTCCAGCGGCCACAGCAGCGGCGCCAGGCACAGCGCCAGCAGGGCGAGACTGCGCCAGCGGGGTCTGCGAGGGAGGTTCGGAGTCATGAGCATCGGGCGCCTGAGGGTACAGGCGCATTATGCCTAGGCTTAATGGCGCAGTCTGCGCGCCTTGGCCAAGTCGTGGTTGCGACGAAGATGCAGGCAGGGTTTCAGGAAAAGACTTCTGCGTCCTTGAAGAACGCGGCGGCTTGATCTTTGCCGGACAGTTGTGGTGCTTCGTCCAGTTGCCAATCGATCGCCAGGTCCGGATCGTCCCAGCGAATGCTGCGCTCGGCGGAGGGCGTGTAATAGTCGGTGGTTTTGTAGAGGAATTCGGCGAAATCGCTCAGCACCACAAAACCGTGGGCGAAACCTTCCGGGACCCAGAGTTGGCGATTGTTGTCGGCGGACAGACGCACCGCTACCCATTTGCCGAAATGTGGTGAGCTACGACGAATATCCACCGCCACATCCAGCACTTCACCGGCCGTCACGCGGACCAGTTTGCCCTGGGTATTTTGCAGTTGGTAATGCAAGCCGCGCAGTACACCTTTTTGCGAGCGGGAATGATTGTCCTGAACAAACTGTGTGTTCAGACCCGTCGCGTCTTCGAAGGCCTTGGCATTGAAACTCTCATAGAAGAAGCCGCGCTCGTCACCAAAAACCTTGGGTTCGATGATCAGAACACCGGGCAGGTCGGTGGTGACTACATTCATGGTGCTTCTCCAGTCATAGGTGTTGATGGGGGACATTCTTGCGCAAAGTCTCGAGGTAGGCGAGTAGGACTTGATTTTTCTTGATGCGTTCCCTGGTTATGTTGTGTGCCAGGGCAGGTCAGGCAATCGAAAGGGGGTTGCGTATCGCCTCTGGCAGTGGCGATATAAGCGCCTATTAAAATTTCAGAGGTCGTTGTATGCCGCTCGCCACGTTGATTCATCGCGCCAGTTTGCCGAGCCCGCAAGTGTCTGCGCAGCAAGCGCTAGAGCTGCTGGAAGGGCATTACGGGCTGAGCGGGAAGTTGCAGGCCCTGGGCAGCCAGCAGGATCTCAACTTTCGCGTCGACAGCGACCAGGGGCGATTCGTCCTGAAAATCTGCCGTGGCGATTATTCGGCGCTGGAGCTGCAGGCCCAGCACTCGGGGCTCAAGCATTTGCGTGAACACTCCGGGGTGAAGGTGCCGCGAGTGATCCTGGCCAAAAATGGGGCTGATCTGCTCACGCTGGACGTCGCGGGCCAATCGGTGCACGTGCGCCTGCTCGACTACATCGAAGGTCAGTCGCTCACGCATCTGGATCACCTGCCGGGTGCCGTGGTGGCCGGTTTCGGTCAGTTATGCGGCGAAATGGACCTGGCCCTGGCCGCGTTCGACCATCCGGGCCTTGAGCGCACCTTGCAGTGGGACGCCCGTCACGCCAACGCATTGATCGGCCATTTGCTGCCGGTGATCAAGGATGACGCGCAGCGCCGGTTGATCGCCGAGGCCGCCGAGCGTGCCGAACGTCATCTGCAACCGCTGTTGGACAAGTTGCCGGTGCAGGCCATTCACATGGACATCACTGATGACAATGTGGTCTGGCAGCGCGATTTCCAACGTCAGTGGCAATTGCAGGGCGTGATCGATTTCGGCGACCTGGTCCGCACCTGGCGCGTCACCGATCTTTCGGTGACCTGCGCGGCATTGCTGCACCACGCCAACGGTGACCCGTTCTACATTTTGCCGGCGATTGAGGCCTTTCATGCAGTCAATCCCTTGCAGCGTGAAGAGCTGCTGGCGCTCTGGCCGCTGATCGTGGCGCGTGCGGCAGTGTTGGTGCTCAGCGGCGAACAGCAAGTCAGCATTGATCCGGGCAACCAATACAGCCGCGATAACCTGACCCATGAGTGGGAGATTTTCCGCGTCGCCACCTCGGTGCCGCTGGAACTGATGGAAGCAGCGATCCTGGCGTGCGTCGGCCAGAGCCTGCCGGGCATTGGCAGCGAAGGGTTTGTGCCGCTGCTGCCAAGCCTGGTGGGGCGCGAGTTTGCACTGATTGATTTGGGCGTCCTCAGCCCGCATTTCGAGGCGGGCAATTGGGAGCAGGAAGGGATCGATCAGCGACTGTTGACGGAAGCCGCCGCGACCCACGGTCTGGCGGCCAGTCGCTATGGGCAATACCGTTTGTCGCAAACGCGACCAGACACAGCGGCGGAACCGGACACCTGCCCGTTGCACGTCGAGTTGCGCGTGCCACACGGCACCGCAGTCGAATCGCCGTTTGCCGGCGTTGTTCATCAGCCCTCGGCGGGCGTGCTGCAACTCGACGGTCCGCAACTGAGCGTACGGCTGTGGGGCGTGACCCCGTCGCTGCACGCGGGCGCTGCGCTGGTCAAAGGTCAGGTACTGGGCTCGGTCAGCGGGCCGTTGATTGTGCAGTTGTGCCGAGGCACTGCTTTCAATGCGCCGCTGTTTTGCACACCTTCGCGCGCCCTGGCCTGGCAGGCCTTGTGCCCGTCACCAGCAACATTGCTGGGGCTGGCCTGTGACGCTGAAGAAGAACTGGATTCGCAGACATTGCTGGCGCGCCGCAGCGCCAGTTTCGCCCGGACCCAGAAGCACTATTACGTCGACCCACCGCGCATTGAACGCGGCTGGCGCAACCACCTGATCGACATGCAGGGCCGTTCCTACCTCGACATGCTCAACAACGTCGCGGTCCTTGGCCATGGTCATCCGCGCATGGCAGCGGTCGCCGCTCGTCAGTGGTCGTTGCTCAACACCAACTCGCGTTTCAACTATGCGGCGGTCGCCGAGTTTTCCGAACGCTTGCTGAAGTTGGCGCCAGATTCCATGGACCGGGTGTTCCTGGTCAACAGCGGCAGCGAGGCCAACGACCTGGCGATTCGCCTGGCGTGGGCCTACAGCGGCGGGCGCGACATGCTCAGCGTGCTGGAGGCCTATCACGGCTGGACGGTGGGCGCCGATGCGGTGTCGACGTCGATTGCCGACAACCCCAAGGCCTTGAGCAGCCGCCCCGACTGGGTGCATCCGGTCATTGCGCCGAACACGTATCGCGGGGAATTCCGTGGCCCGGACAGCGCGCCGGACTACGTGCGTAGCGTCGAACACAACCTGGCGAAAGTCGCTGCGCAGGGACGCAAACTGGCCGGTTTCATTTGCGAGCCGGTGTACGGCAATGCCGGCGGGATTTCGTTGCCGCCGGGCTATTTGCAGCAGGTCTACGCCAGGGTCCGCGCCCAGGGCGGCGTGTGCATCGCCGATGAAGTACAGGTCGGTTACGGGCGCATGGGTCATTTCTTCTGGGGCTTTGAAGAGCAGGGCGTTGTGCCGGACATCATCACCATGGCCAAAGGCATGGGCAACGGCCAGCCATTGGGCGCGGTGATCACCCGCCGGGAGATTGCCGAAGCGCTGGAGGCCGAAGGGTATTTCTTCTCATCGGCGGGTGGCAGCCCGGTCAGTTGTCAGATCGGCATGGCGGTGCTGGATGTGATGGAAGAAGAAAAGCTCTGGGAAAACGCTCAGGTGGTGGGCGGCTATTTCAAGGAGCGTCTGGAAGCGCTGATCGATATTCATCCGCTGGTGGGCGCGGTGCACGGTTCCGGGTTCTATCTGGGCGTTGAGCTGATCCGCAATCGGGCCACGCTGGAACCGGCGACCGAAGAAACCACGGCGCTGTGTGATCGCCTGCGCGAGCTGGGGATTTTCATGCAACCGACCGGTGATTACCTCAACGTCCTGAAGATCAAGCCGCCGATGGTGACCTCGCGTCAGAGCGTGGATTTCTTCGTGGATATGCTCTCGAAGGTGCTCGCTGAAGGGCTGTAAGCCCATAACCCTGTAGGAGTGAGCCTGCTCGCGATTGGGCAGCATCAGTCGACATCCATGTTGAATGTTCGACCGCTATCGCGAGCAGGCTCACTCCTACAGAGGGGGGCGGTGTTATTCGATAGATATCGGCTTTTTAGCAAAAAAATATGACAGAAGGTTTGTTGGTGGCTTCTAAAGCCGATATTTATCGGCTATAAAGTCACCGCTGCCTCGGTGTGGACGAGCCACGCCCAGCGCTTCCCATTTCTGTCACGGGTCGATGCCACACTCGACCCCCAAGCCTTTGCTCAGGAGCCGATTCATGAGCCGTATCGTTACCGTCGCCGCTACCCAGATGGCCTGTTCCTGGGACCTTGAAGCCAATATCGAAACCGCTGAGAAGCTGGTTCGTGAGGCGGCAGCCAAAGGCGCGCAGATCATCCTGATCCAGGAACTGTTCGAAGCCCCGTACTTCTGCCAGAAGCCGAACGCGGATTACCTGCAACTGGCCACGACCGTTGAAGACAACGTCGCGATCAAGCACTTCCAGAAAGTCGCCAAAGAGCTGCAAGTGGTGCTGCCAATCAGCTTCTACGAGTTGGCCGGCCGCGCGCGCTTCAACAGCATCGCGATCATCGATGCCGACGGCTCCAACCTCGGGATTTATCGTAAAAGCCATATCCCGGACGGCCCGGGCTACCACGAGAAGTACTACTTCAACCCGGGCGATACCGGTTTCAAAGTGTGGAACACCCGTTACGCGAAAATCGGCGTGGGTATCTGCTGGGACCAATGGTTCCCGGAGTGCGCCCGCAGCATGGCGTTGCAAGGCGCGGAAATCCTGTTCTACCCGACCGCCATCGGCAGCGAACCGCACGACAAGACCATTTCATCCCGTGATCACTGGCAGCGTGTGCAGCAGGGCCATGCCGGCGCCAACCTGATGCCGCTGATTGCCAGCAACCGTATTGGCAACGAAGAGCAGGACGGCTACGACATTACCTTCTACGGCTCGTCGTTCATCGCCAACCAGTTCGGCGAAAAAGTTCAGGAGCTCAACAAAACCGAAGAAGGTATTCTTGTGCACACTTTCGACCTCGACGAGCTGGAACACATTCGCAGCGCGTGGGGCTCGTTCCGTGATCGTCGCCCGAACCTGTACGGCGCACTGAAAACTCTCGACGGTTCCCTGGAGTCCTGATTCTCATGACCACTTTGCACACCACGCCTCGCGCCGACGGCTTCCATATGCCGGCCGAATGGGCGCCACACACCCAGACCTGGATGATTTGGCCCGAGCGCCCGGACAACTGGCGCCTGGGTGGCAAACCGGCGCAAGCCGCACACGTGGCGGTGGCAAAAGCCATCGCGCGTTTCGAGCCGGTGACCGTCGCGGTTTCCGCAGGCCAGTACGAAAACGCTCGCGCCCGCCTCGACGTGCCGAATATTCGTGTGGTGGAAATGTCCAGCGACGACGCTTGGGTGCGCGACACCGGCCCGACATTCGTCATCAATAACCGTGGCGAAGTCCGTGGTGTGAACTGGGACTTCAACTCGTGGGGTGGTTTCGACGGCGGTCTGTATTCGCCGTGGAACCGTGACTCGCAGGTCGGCGGCAAGATCCTCGAGATCGAGCGCAGCCAGCGTTATCGCACCGAGGGTTTTGTGCTCGAAGGCGGTTCGATTCACGTCGATGGCGAAGGCACCCTGATCACCACCGAAGAATGCCTGCTCAACCGCAATCGCAACCCGCACCTTAATCGTGCAGAAATCGAAGCGGTGCTCCGCGCGAATCTGGCTGTGGATAAAATCATCTGGCTGCCGGACGGTTTGTTCAACGATGAAACCGACGGCCATGTGGATAACTTCTGCTGTTACGTGCGCCCGGGTGAAGTATTGCTGGCCTGGACCGATGACCCGCAAGACCCGAACTACCCGCGCTGCCAGGCGGCGATGAAAGTCCTGCAAAGCAGCACCGACGCCAAGGGGCGCCCTTTTACGGTGCACAAGATGCCCATTCCGGGGCCGCTGTATGCGACCGAAGAAGAGTGCGCGGGTGTCGACCCGGTGGACGGTACTCAGGAACGAAATCCGACGGTTCGACTGGCGGGTTCCTACGTGAACTTCCTGATCGTCAACGGCGGCATTATCGCGCCAAGCTTCGACGACCCGCTGGACGAGCCGGCAAAGGAAATTTTGCAGACGCTGTACCCGCAACACGAAGTGGTCATGGTGCCAGGTCGGGAACTGTTACTGGGAGGCGGTAACATTCACTGCCTTACCCAACAGCAACCCGCACCGCACAAGGAGTGAGTGGGGTTGTAACAGCCTGAGTCGATTGCAAAATCAACCGGGTTCAGGCGATCCCTCCCCGCACCTTGAAAAGCCCGCAGCCCTTATGGACTGCGGGCTTTTTTGTATCCGCTTGTCGACAGTTCGCAAACATTGGCACAGCTCTTGTATCTGTCCCCGCGTGAAACAGGGAGGGGGAGGACTTCGATGTTCTGTCATAAACCTTGGATAAGTTAGCCGCTCACGAACCAGGAGAGAGCGCTGAAATGAACGCCGAAGTGAACGTAGTGAGCGAGCGGGCGTTGCATCCCCTGGCAATTAATAGCGAATCGCTCCAGGTCCTTGCGCACTGGTTCAAGTCCAATGGAACGCGTCAGATCAGTGAACCTGATCCGCGCCGGATGATGATCGAGCGCTACCCCGCTGGTTTATTCAGCGAAGCGGAGCTGGAAGCGTTGTGGGATGTGATGGAAGGATAAGAAGAATAAACAAAGGATTGATAAAGCGCTGCCGGGATGGCGGCGCTTTTTTATGGGCGATGGTTTTTGAGCGACACCTCCCACAGGTTCAGAGGATGGCCGGCATTATTCGACCGATCCACGAAACAGACTGAAAGCTATTCCAGCGTTTTTCCGCAATCACCTGAGGATTAGTCTGCCGGCATTGAATTTTCCTACTTTATTGCCGGAGCCTTCCGATGATCCTTCATTACATTTATGACCCGTTATGCGGCTGGTGCTACGGCGCCAAACCGTTGGTGCAGGCTGCCCAAGGCGTATTGCCCGTGATCGCCCACGGTGGCGGCATGATGATGGGCGCCAACCGCAAAGCGGTTTCACCACAACTGCGCAATTACGTAATGCCTCATGACCGGCGCATTGCCGAATACAGCGGTCAGCCTTTTGGCGAAGCGTATTTTGAAGGTCTGCTGCGTGATGAAACGGCGGTGTTCGATTCCGCTCCGCCCATTGCGGCGGTGCTGGCAGCCGAGCAAAGTGCCGGGCGCGGGATTGAGTTGTTGGGGCGTTTGCAGACTGCGCATTACGTTGAAGGTCGGCGCATTGCCGATGAATCGGTGCTGCTTGAGTTGGCAAAAGACATTGGCCTGGAACCCCTGGCCTTCGCAGCGGCCTTGAAAAGCACCCATACCGAACAGCACATCAAAGACAGTCGCGCCCTGTTGGCCAAGGTCGGCGGACAAGGTTTTCCGACGCTGGCGCTTGAGCGAAATGGCCAATTCACGCTGGTCGATGTCAGCCCTTGGCTCGGCAAGCCCGAGGCGTTTGCGTCCTGGCTGGCACAGATCGCCTAGACGTTTTTCGTCTGTCCATAGTCAATTCATCAAATTGACACCGCATTGTGGGCGCGACTAGGATCGCGCCCAACGCCTGTGGCTAACCGCCACGACTCACAAAATAATAAAAGGTCCGCCACGATTTTCTCGTGCGCGGGCCTTTTTGTTTTGGGGTGAAAAAAGAGTGCGATAGCGCCGTTTCAGCCGTTCGACACAGCGCGTTTCAACCCGAAATAAGGAAAACAAATGTTAAACAAGCGAATCAGCCTGATCGCTCTGGGGATGTTGAGTGCTACACAGGCCATGGCTAACAACCAGGCCGAGTCCAATGGTTTTGTTGAAGACAGCAGCCTCAACGTGCTGCTGCGCAACGCCTACATGAATCGTGACTACAAAGACGGCAACCCGGATAAATCCGAGTGGGGCCAAGCGGTCATCGGTACGTTTTCGTCCGGCTTCACCCAAGGCACCGTCGGTGTCGGTGTCGACGCTTTCGGTCTGTACGCCCTCAATCTGGAGCGCAGCGAAGACCGTAGCGGCGCGCAAGGCATCGACTTCTTTAAAAAGGGCGACAGCGGCAAGCCGGCTGACGACTTGTCCAAGGGTGGCGCAGCGATCAAGTTCCGCCTGTCCAGCACCACGCTGACCTACGGCGACCAGATGCCAGCCCTGCCGGTGTTGAGCTACGACAACTCGCGCCTGCTGCCAGAAAGCTACACCGGCACCTTGATCACCTCCAAAGAGATCAATGGCCTGCAACTGGATGCCGGTCGCTTTACCGCCGAATCGCGTAAAAGTGCGGAAAGCCGTGACAGCGGTGGCTTGAAGTCGATCAACGTCTTGGGCGGTAGCTACCAGTTCACCGAACAATTCAAAGGCGCGCTGTACGTTTCCGACGTTGAAGACGTGCTGAAGAAGCAATACGTGAACGCCAACTACATCTTCCCGATCGACCAGGATCAGTCCCTGACCTTGGACTTCAACGGCTACCGCACCAAGCTGGACGATTCCTACGTCCGTGAAAACGGCATCACCGGCGACGACAACAAGATCTGGAGCCTGGCAGCCACCTTCGCCACCGGCCCGCACTCGTTCACCCTCGCGCACCAGCGCAGTACGGGCGACAGCAATCTGGGCTACGCCTACGGCGGCTATCAGAAAGATCAGGGTCGTATAGGCGACGGCGGTAACACTATTTACCTGGCGAACTCCTACTGGTCCGACTTCAACGCCGAAGACGAACGCAGCTGGCAGTTGGGCTACGGTCTGGACTTCGGCGCGTTTGGCGTTCCGGGGCTGACGTACAACGTGGCTTATGTGCGCGGTGACAACATCACCACGTCCACCAGCGAAGGCGGGACCGAGCGCGAAATCTTCAACCAGTTCAAATACGTCGTGCAAAGCGGCCCGGCCAAAGACCTGAGCGTGAAGCTGCGCAGCTCGGTGCTACGTGTGTCGCAGAAGTCTAGCGAGTACAACGTCAGTGGTAACGAACTGCGTGTGTTCGTGGATTACCCGATCAACGTCTTCTGATGATCGAGTAAGCGTTAAAAAAATCGAAAATCCCTCGACTGGCTCGGGGGATTTTTTTGCCTCAGGACAGTGAAAAAGCGCTAAAAACCGCTGTTTTCAGTCGCAAAAAGTCAAATTGAAGCCACTTGAAACCCCGTTTCAAGCAACGTTTCATATGCCTGAAATTCTTTCTCATGGACGTAAATCCTGTGCTCTCTAGATTAGGGTGCTAAATGCACGGAGATTTTGAAAATGCTCGTTTTGAACAAAGAAGTGGGCGAATCGCTACGGCGCGACAAATACGTCAACGTCAAAAGTAGTGACTTCAATTTGTTCGGTCACTTCTCCGACTTCGTCAGATTGACCAGAAGTTGGGAAAACATGGAGCCCGACAGTTATTACGGTCAGGCCGAGGCGGGCAATCGGTACCGACGCTACAGCGATTTCGAATACAACCCGGTAACGCGTGAACTGACGCAGCTGGAGCACCGCGCCTACGTCCAGTCCAAGGCCAACAACGCCTACGTGGGCGGAATGGTGCGGCACTTCCAGGATTTCTCCGATGAAATCATTCATTCGCCGGTGATGCGCAGCCTGATCGACACGGATTTCGAGGTATACAAAAACGTTCTGCCGCCGGAACTGCACGATGAAATCTGGCAATGCCAGATTCACCAGATCCGGATCGAGATCAAGCCAGGCAAGCAACTGGAGATCACTCCTGAAGGTATTCACTGCGACGGTTATCCGTTCAGCGGCGTGCATTTCTGGGGACGCAATAACGTGGAGGGGGCGGAAAGCCGCTTGTACAGCGCCCATGAACAAGAGCATCTGGCGTCGACGACTTACACGGACATTCTCGATACCACTTACTTCCTGGATCGGGACATGCGCCACTACGTCACGCCGGCACGCAACACCCATTCCCACGCCATGGCTTATCGGCAAATTCTGGCGATTTCCTTCTCGCGGCCCGGGACCGCTTTCGACATTGTTCGCTGAACAGTACAACGCCGCGACCAGCCTCGCCGAGTGCCCTGCACCGGTGATGTTGAGGCGTACGACAGCCAAGGATGCCCAGCGTCTGGAGCGCTTCTTTCGGCAATTCGAAGAGGTGTCGTTCTGCGAATGGCAGGACGCCAAATGCCTGCGCGGTGTGTTGGTGCAAAAGACCACCACCGCCTTCATCGCGCTGGACACCCGTGGCGAAATTGTCGGCGCAGTGCTCGGCGGCATGTTGGGCAGTCGCGGCACGATCAACCATTTGGCGGTGAGCCCGTTGTATCGCAGCCAGGGCGTGGGTCAACGGCTGGTTGAAGCGGCTTCGGTGGACATGAAACGCGTGGGCGTGCTGCGCATGTTCCTGTTTGTCGACGATGCCAACCTCGCCGGCAAACGCTTTTGGAGTGCCCAGGGTTTTTGCGAACCGCGTGGCGAAAGGACATTTGAGAGGGATCTATGAATGAGACGTCCAGCAGCCGGCCGCTGATGGTCGGGCCGCAACAACGTTCGCGCACCTTTGCGGAAGCCAGCCCAGTAGTGGCCGGCTATTTCACGGTGTCGTTCGTGTTCGGCCTGATGGCGGTCAATGCCGGGATGCCAGTGTGGTTGCCCGTTGCCATGTGTCTGTTTGTTTACGCCGGTGCTTCGCAGTTCGCGGCGCTGGCGCTGATTACCAGCGGTGCGTCGCTGACCACCATTGTCCTCACCACATTTCTGATCAACGCGCGGCACATGCTGATGTCCGTATACATGGCCAAGGCGTTGCAAGCGATGGGGCTCAGTCGACTTGAGCGTTGGTGTTACGCGGGTGGTTTGACCGATGAATCGTTCGCCTTCCACAGCGTCAAACTGGGCAAGGGCGCGCCGGTCAACGTGCGTTACCTGATCGGCTTCAATCTCTATTGCCACACTTCGTGGGTACTCGGCGGTCTGCTCGGGGCGATTTGCGCGCAGTACGCGGCGCATTTGATCAAGTACCAGCTCGACTACGCGCTGACGGCGATGATGCTCTACGTGCTGGTGTCACTGTGTAATACGCGTAACAAACTCATCGCCGCTCTGGCCGGGGTCGCCTGCATGGGCGCGCTAAGCCTGGTCGGCAGTTCGCCGTTCAACGTATTCATCGCCACCTTTGTGGGCTGCGGGGTGGGTGTATGCCTGACCAAACGTTCCTGATTCTGGTCGTCGTCCTGATGATGGCCGTGACCTTCCTGCCGCGTGCGCTGCCGCTGCAAGTGAACACCGACCATTGGCCGCCCTTCGTCGCCCGTGCGCTGGAATACTTGCCGGTGGCGATCGTCGCTGCCATCAGCGTCACGCCGTTGTTGATCAAGGATCAGCACGTGCAGCTCGATCGCCCGGAATTTTATGCCGCGATTCCGACGTTGTTATGTGCGTACTTCAGCAAAAACCTCTTTCTCTCCGTTGCGGTGGGAACGGCTGCGTACATTGCGCTCGGTTCGCTCATGTAGCGGCAGGTCGACCACATCGTGCAACGCCTGGCCCGACAACTCAGGGTTATTGACCGCCAACCGCACTTCGAGGGAATCCTCGAAGCCAGGAAAAATGGTCAAGCCGTTACGTTGGGCCGCGTCGCGAGACACCATGCCGAGGCCATCCATTTGCGTGATCAGCGACAGCGTCAGCGTCTCACTGCAGGAATAGACCATCCGCTTGTTCGACTCGTAATTGCCAAGACCAGCGTCGAGAAAGCGCAGGAAGCTGTGGGAATACGGACAATCGTCAGCCGGACGCACCTGAAACTTGTTGCCAAGCATCACCAACGGATCATGTTCCTGGCCGCAATGGGCGCCGACCACCTGCACCTGAACCTCGGGCAGGATAATGCTTGGTAATCCCGGCTGCTGCGGGCCGATCAACACCGCCAGGTCGAAGTCTTCGTTCTTCAGCTTGCTGAGGTTTTCCATCGACTCTGCGTAGCTGAACTCCAGCTGATAGTCGGGAAACACCTCAATCAGGCGTCCGATCATTCGCCGGTTGAAGTCAGACGAAAGCGTCGTGTTCAGCGCCACCCTGAGCGTGCGCTGCCCAGGCACTTTCAACGCCGCGACTTTTTCTTCGAGTTGTCGCGTGGCCACTAACACCTTGTCCATGAAAGGCGTGAGTTCCGTGCCCTGCGTGGTCAGGGTCAACCCCTTGTTGGAGCGACGAAACAACCGAAAACCAAACTGCTCTTCAACCTTGTTCAACTGCGCAGCCAATGCCTGCACCGTTAAACAGGAATGCTCTGCCGCCGCCGACAATGAGCCGGTCTGCACAATGCGCATCAGGTTGCGTAGGGTTCTGCTATCCATTGGGTAATGCCCTCTAAAGTGGGCTGGCTATTGTTGAGTACCTGGCCGTCGGTTGGGCGATACGTGCTGGCTATAATCCTGCACCTGAACTCGCTTGTCCCGAGTTTAGTAGCGAAATGATGCTGGCGTCCGATGGTTGGAGGGTTGTGTAGGATCGCGGGTTTCTGTGGGAGGGTGGGTGATTGGGGTCAAAGAATGCTCGGACCGGGAGGTTTGGGCATTTTCTTTTGGGTGGGAAACGGGGATGGCGGTGCGGGCTTCTGCCTGCGGGTGGTTCAGACCCAGCTCGTCAAACTGATTATTTCAAGCATAAAAAAGCAGCCAATCAGGCTGCTTCAAAACAAGAGGTCTCACCCGAGCGCTGATGTTCAAGTCATCAACGGGGTTCCTAACGCCAACTATCGCCACTTGAAGGCAGTCGGTTTCGCGCTCTTGGAGGCCAGTCTCGGCAACAGTGGGGCTTGTGTCAACTCAAGGCTATAAACGCTGATATTCAGAAGTGGGTGAGAACTGAGCGGGTATGCAACGTTTGTTAATACTTCAGGGTGATTTGGCCGATTTCGAACCGTTTTTATGCAAAAGGTCAGTTTTATGATCGCTTTTGTGCACGAAAACTCGTTTTTATGCAGAAGGCCAAAATTTCTAATGATGTTCCTCAAGCATAAAAGCCTCGAGCAATTCGAGGCTTTTCTGTGTGCGGTTTAAATCACGGGGCGACGTTACTGGCCCGGTTGTTACACGGCGCGGCTAGCACCTTCACCACGTCATCGATGATTGCCTTACTCATATCCTGCAAATAATGCGATGCCCAAGCATACCGGTCTGTATCGCGAACCATTGCGGCATCGGATGCGAGAAGCTTGGCGATGTGGAGCAGGTCTGAAGCGTGGGAAAGAGCCTGGATCACCGGGACGCCGGCGTTGATGCGAAACAGTGCATCGTTGGCGTGGTAGGAGAAAGGGGTGAGGCCGATGGTTTTCAGGTCTTGAGGATTGGTCATTGGGCACCTCCGGTTTTTGGGCGGTGGCGGGTGATGACCGGTGGAGCAGTAGCGCAAATTTTGGACGGACCGGTAGCGGGCATTAGCAAAAACTCCTGAATCAAAGTTAGAGCTACCACGTTCGTTCTCAGGCGAATGGGTGGCAGCTATGCGCGGGCTGAGAAACCGGAGATACAGGAACCCGGCAGACCCGAAGGTCTCCCACGCACAGCCGCCATTACACGGAAATGCAGGCACAAAAAAACGCCAACAATCGTGATTATGGGCGCTTGTGCGCCTGTATCTTACGGCGTTTTTCAAGGTAGTTGTCGCGTCAACCGTCTAACTATGCCGCTATTTTCTTGATCTGTTGCTCTCGATCCGGGTTCAGCAGCACGGTGCCGATCGGCTCCCAGTTACGCGTCTGGCCTGAC
>Ga0302167_10000479_pt1 | contig 19674 bp, 17 predicted proteins | sample I_Fen_N1_1_FD_193496 | JGI IMG/M metagenome (GOLD analysis project Ga0302167, IMG submission 193496) | Peat permafrost microbial communities from Stordalen Mire near Abisko, Sweden - I_Fen_N1_1 | ecosystem: Environmental > Terrestrial > Soil > Wetlands > Permafrost | place: Sweden: Abisko...
AAATCTTACAGGATTATCTCCTGCTACCAGCTATAATGTATGGGTAAGATCAAACTGTGGAGGAGGCAGTGTGAGTGACTGGAGTCTTGTAAAGGCCAGTTTTACTACACCTTGTACAGCTGTAAATGCTCCTTATACGGAGAATTTCAACTCTACCACAGCTGGAACTCTTCCAATGTGTACTTCACAACAGGTTATAAACTCCGGAGGAGGTTGGAATGTTGATGATGCTACTGGGTTAGCAGGTTTCTCTTCTAATGTAGTCTATACGACAAATGATAATACAAATGATGCAAATACATGGTTCTATACTAATGGAGTTAATTTACAGGCAGGAAACTTCTTATACTTTTACCTTTGATTATGCTAACTATGCAAGCCCTCAGAGTTTTAAAGTTGCATATGGTACGTCGCCAATAAATACTTCAATGACTAATGTAATTAATAATTATGCCAATGTAAATGTAACTAACTATACGTCTGGATCTTTTACAATTACACCTTCAGCAACAGGCGTTTATTATTTAGGATTTAATGTATATACGACTGCTGCTATGAGTGGAAACTTTGGGCTTATGGCGTTTGATAATATATCATTAACTACAAGTTCATTATCTACTTCAGAGAATTTATTGTCGGAGAGTCTGCAGGTTTATCCAAACCCAACAAGTGATTACCTAAATATAAAAGGATCTAAGAAAGTTTCAGGAGTTAAAGTTTTGGATGTTTCAGGTAGAGTAGTTCTATCTTCAGACAAAGCGGAACAAAGAATTGATGTTTCTCAGTTGGTTAAAGGAGCTTATATTCTTACCGTGAAAAATACAGACGGAACTTCTTCAACTCATAAGTTTATTAAGAAATAATAACTTAACGATTAAATTAGTAATAAAAATAGCTACTCAAACGAGTAGCTATTTGTTTTTATAGATGAAATTCTTAATGATTAAGAATACATTTTTTCTCTTAATTCTTTGATCTTTTTATCACCAAGATATTCGTCGTAAGTCATTTCTCTATCGATAATTCCTTGAGGAGTTAATTCGATGATTCTGTTACAGACGGTTGAAAGCATTTCGTGGTCATGAGATGACAATAAAAGATTTCCTTTGAAATTAGACAATGAGTTGTTCAACGTTGTGATACTTTCTAGATCTAAGTGATTCGTAGGTTCGTCAAGTAAAAGGATATTTGCTTTCTGAAGCATCATTCTACTGAACATACATCTCATTTTTTCACCTCCTGAAAGTACTTTACAAGATTTTAACGCTTCATCACCAGAGAATAACATTCTTCCTAAGAATCCTCTCATGAATTCTTCGTGACGCTCTTCATCATTTTTAGTGAATTGTCTCAACCAATCTACCAAGCTGATATCCTCTTGGAAGAATTTTGTGTTATCTAAAGGCATGTGAGACTGGTTTGTTGTAACTCCCCAAGCAACAGTTCCTTTATCTGCTTCAGCATTTCCAGCTAGAATTTCGAAAAACTCTGTGATCGCTAAAGAACTTTTAGAAAGGACAGCAACTTTATCTCCTTTTTTAAGGTTTAAGTTGATGTTTGAGAACAATAATTCTCCGTCTTTCGTTTTTTCAAGACCTTTTACATCTAAAATTTGATCTCCTGCCTCTCTTTCCATTTCGAAAATAATTGCCGGATATCTTCTTGAAGAAGGTTTAATATCATCGATGTTCAATTTATCGATCATTTTCTTTCTTGCCGTAGCCTGTTTAGCTTTTGCAACGTTTGAACTAAATCTTGCGATGAAATCCTGAAGTTCTTTTTTCTTCTCTTCTGCTTTTTTATTAGCCTGAGCTCTTTGTCTTGTCGCTAACTGAGAAGCCTGATACCAGAAAGAGTAGTTACCTGTATAAAGGTTTAATTTAGCATAATCTAAATCTCCAATATTTGTACAAACCGTATCTAAGAAGTGACGGTCGTGAGATACAACAATTACTGTATTTTCGTAGTCTGCAAGGAAGTTTTCTAACCATGCAATTGTTTCAATGTCAAGGTCATTCGTAGGTTCATCCAGAATCAATACATCAGGATTTCCAAAAAGAGCCTGAGCCAAAAGAACTTTTACTTTGTCCTGATTCTCAAGTTCACTCATCATCTGCCAATGCATACCGTCTTTGATACCTACGTTAGAAAGCATCGTTTGTGCATCAGATTCTGAGTTCCAACCGCCCATTTCGTCATAAACTACACCAAGCTCACCTGCTTTGATACCGTCTTCATCAGAGAAATCTTCTTTGGCGTACAAAGCGTCCATCTCTTCTTTTATTTCAAATAATTTTGTATTTCCTCTTAAAACAGTTTCCAGAACAGTATATTGATCGTATGCAAAGTGATCCTGCTCCAAAACTGACATTCTTTTCCCTGGTTCCAGAGATACATGTCCTGTCGTTGGATCCTGCTTTCCTGTTAATATTTTAAGGAATGTAGACTTTCCTGCACCATTTGCTCCGATGATTCCGTAGCAGTTTCCTTTGGTAAACATGATGTTTACATCATCAAAAAGAATTCTTTTCCCGAATTGTAAAGATAAGTTAGATACTGTTAACATATAGTTTTGTAAATTTGGCGCAAAAATACGAAAAGAAATTGGGTATTTCGTAATAATGTAATATTCAAGTTTTTAAATATGGGGTATTTTTTATATATTTCATTAATGAAATTAAAAAAAGAGGAGTCCTAAAGGGGATAACTCGGTAATAGGATTGGGTAAAGCTCAATTTTAATGTAACTATAGGAATACTAAAATGAAGATTGAAAAAACAGTCAATATATTAAATAGAAGAGCCAGATTCGAGTATGAATTTATCGAAGAAATGGAAGCAGGTATGGTTTTAACTGGTACTGAAATCAAATCTTTACGCTCTTCGAAAGCTTCTATAACAGAATCGTTCTGTCAGTTTATTGATGGGGAATTGTACATCATTAATATGATGATTGATGAATATAAATTGGGAACTTTTTATAATCACAAAACAAAAAGGGAACGGAAATTGCTGTTGCACAAAAAAGAATTGCAAAAGCTCGAAAAGAAGCTAAAAGATGCAGGAAACACTATAATTCCTCTAAAACTATATATCAATGACCGAGGAAAAGCAAAGGTCTGGATCGCCTTGGGAAGAGGGAAAAAGCTTTTCGATAAAAGGGAGAGCATAAAAGATAGAGAAAACAAACGAAATCTGGACAGAATATTAAAGAAAAGTTAAAAATCATTTGAAAAACTTTGTATATAAAGAAAAATTATATTTATTTTGCATTATCAATTATTTAATCATTTAATTCTATGAAAAATCTAAAATTAGGAATTTCAGCATTGGCACTTACTGTTGCTTCTACTGTGTTCGCTCAGACTACCAACAATCCGTGGATGATCGGAGTTGGTGCTCATGCAGAGAACCACACGGCAGTTAGAAATACATTCAGTAATACTTTTGCTGCAAAGAATTTAACGAAGACAATGTTCAATACGAACAACTTCTCTATTACACCTCCACTATCTAAACTTACAGTTGCTAGAAACGTAGCTAAAGGTTTTGTAGTAGACTGGCAGACTACTGTTGGTAATGTTGAGAACAAAAGGTTCAACATGGGTAAAGAGTTTATGTTGATGACAGGTCTTGGTTTACAAGTAAAGGCTGCAGGTCTTTTATGGAACGAAGAATCTTGGTTTGATCCATATTTAAGAGTTGGTGCTAACTACTTAAGACATGACTATACTGCTCTTACTTTCCCTAGAACTGATGTTAACGGAGAGTGGGTACAGAATGGAGAAAACGGTAACGAAAACGGTAAAGCTAACTTCTTTACAGTTTCTACTGGTGCTGGTGTAAACTTCTGGTTGACTAAAAACTTCGGTTTAGGTGTTCAAGGAGATTACGTTTCAACTCCAGGTGATAAGTCTACTGTTGCTAACTTCTGGCAAGCTTCTGCTTCTCTTAACTTCAGATTCGGAAACAGAGACAGAGATAAGGATGGTATCTTAGATAAAGACGATTTATGTCCAGATACACCAGGTTTACCAGAATTCCAAGGATGTCCTGATACTGACGGTGATGGAGTTCCAGATAAAGACGATCAGTGTCCAGATGTTGCTGGTCCAGTTGAAAACAACGGTTGTCCTTGGCCAGATACTGACGGTGACGGTGTAATCGACAAAGATGATGCTTGTCCTACAGTTGCAGGTCCTGCTGAAAACAATGGTTGTCCTTGGCCAGATACTGACGGTGATGGTATCCTTGATAAAGATGATGCTTGTCCTACAGTTCCAGGTCTTCCAGAATACAACGGATGTCCTAAGCCTAAGAAAGTAACAGCTGAAGAATTAGAGAAAAACTTTGGAAGTGTATTCTTTGATTTCAACAAGGCTACAATCAAAGCTGAGTCTAAAGGATCTTTAGATGCTGCTGCTGACTTAATTAAGAAAGACGGAGGTAACTATCTATTAGAAGGTAGAACTGATGCTAAAGGTGCTGAAGCTTACAACTTAAAATTATCTAGAGAAAGAGCTGCTGCTGTAGTTGCTGCTTTAGATGCAAGAGGTGTAGATGCTAACGCTCTTAAATCTATCGGTGTTGGTAAAGCTAAAGCTACAGTTCCTGCTACAGCTTCTGATACTGAAAGACAAGTTGACAGAAAAGTAGTTGTAACTGCTGTTGAAGATGCTGCTCAGTGGAATGCTATTCAAAAAAGAGATTACGCAGATCCAACTCCAGTGAAAGTTAAAAAAGCTACTAAAAAAGGAGGTAAAAAAGCTCCTGCTAAAAAAGTAGTTAAAAAGAAAAAATAATTAAATTTTTCTAAATATAAATACCCTCAGTTCTCTGGGGGTATTTTTTTTTCGTTTACTTTTAATTAATTTTGTTGAAAATTTAAAAATAAAAATGGGAAGAGCGTTTGAATATAGAAAAGCTTCTAAAATGGCCCGTTGGGATAAAATGGCCAAGACTTTTTCTAAAATAGGTAAAGACATTGCATTAGCAGTTAAGGCCGGTGGCCCTGATGTTGAAGCAAATCCTGCATTGAAAAGATGTATCCAGAATGCGAAAGGAGCAAACATGCCAAAAGATAATGTTGAAAGAGCGATCAAAAAGGCAAGTGGTGCAGATGCAGAAAACTATGAAGAGATCACTTATGAAGGATACGGACAAGGTGGTGTTGCTTTTTTCGTAGAATGTACGACGAACAATACAACAAGAACTGTTGCCAACGTAAGAGCTATTTTCAATAAGTTTGACGGTAACCTTGGTAAAAATGGTGAACTTGCTTTTATCTTCGACAGAAAAGGTATTTTCAGTATCGATATTGCTCAAATCAAAATGGATTGGGATGATTTCGAAATGGAAATGATCGATGGTGGAGCAGAAGACGTAGAAAAAGATGACGAAGAAGTGATGATCACTACTGCTTTTGAAGATTTCGGTTCTTTATCTCATAAACTTGACGAGCTTAAAATCGAGGTTAAAAGTGCAGAACTTCAAAGAATCGCCAACAATACAAAAGAAGTTACAGAAGAGCAGTTCAAGGCGAACATGAAAATGCTTGACCGTTTCGAGGAAGATGATGACGTACAAAACGTTTATCACAACATGGAAATTACGGAAGAGTTGATGAACTCTCTATAAAAATAATATAACATTCATATACAGTTAACTTTCAATTAGTTTCTTTGCATAAAACTATGAAAAGAGATATTGAGTTAGTTGTTATTTCGGATGTTCATTTGGGAACTTATGGATGTAAGGCTAAAGAATTATTAAGATATCTGAACTCTATTCAGCCTAAAACTTTAGTTTTGAATGGTGATATTATCGATATCTGGCAATTCAAAAAGTCTTACTTCCCTAAACCTCATTTAAAGGTGATCAAGAAAATTCTTTCATTGGCCACCAAAAATACGGATGTGTACTACATCACAGGGAACCACGACGAGATGTTCCGCAAGTTTACCGATTTTCAATTGGGTAAGCTTAAAGTCTGCAATAAAATCTGTTTAGATATCAATCAAAAGAAAACCTGGATTTTTCATGGAGATGTTTTCGATGCATCAGTCCAGCATTCCAAATGGATCGCCAAATTGGGAGGAAAAGGCTACGATTTGTTAATTGTAATCAATAATGTTGTAAATTGGTTCTTAGAGAAAATGGGTAAAGAGAAATATTCATTTTCAAAAAAGATAAAAAACAATGTAAAAAAGGCAGTGAAATACATCGGAGATTTTGAATTAACAGCTTCTGAGCTAGCCATTGACAATCATTATGATTACGTTATTTGCGGTCACATTCACCAACCTCAAATTCGTGAAGTTGTAACAAAAAAAGGTTCTTGTACTTATCTTAATTCCGGCGACTGGATTGAAAACCTTTCTGCATTGGAATACAACGATAACGAATGGAAGATTTTTTATTACGATGAGCACAAACATTTGCTGCAAGATGATGAAGTTGAAGAAATTCAGGAGATGGATAATACTGAGCTTTTAAAAATAGTAACCAATTTTTCTTAAATGAAGATTTTATACGCATTTCAGGGCACCGGAAACGGACATGTCGCAAGAGCGCAGGAAATTATTCCTATTCTTAAAAAATATGCTTCGGTTGACACTTTGATCAGCGGGCATCAATCGCAATTAAAGGCCGATTTCGATATTAATTATCAACATAAAGGGATTTCGCTGCTTTACAATAAAACCGGAGGATTATCCTATCGAAAAACGTTTTTCGAGAATAAATTTCTTGAAGCGGTAAAAACGATAAGAGAATTAGAGTTAAAACAGTATGATTTAATTATTAATGATTACGAACCTTTGACGGGTTGGGCTTCTAAATTAAATAAGCTTCCAATGATCGAATTAAGTCATCAAGCCTCAATGAGTTTTCCTGAAACTCCTAAACCCAAAAAGAAAGATTTTCTAGGAGAGTTAATTCTGGAATATTATGTTCCGAGTGAAAGGAAGATTGGTTTTCATTTTGAAAATTATCATCCGCAGATTAAAAAACCTGTTATCAGACATAAAATCAGAAATCTCAATCCCGATAAAAAAGGCTATTATCTTGTTTATTTACCGAGTTTTTCTGATGAAAATATCATTAAAATTTTAGAACAAATTCCTGTTGAATGGAAAGTGTTTTCTAAGCACAGTAAAATTCAATCTAAAGTAAAAAATGTTGAAGTTTTCCCGATTGATGAACTTCAATATTTAAAATATTTCGAAAACTGTGAAGGGATTTTGTGCAACGCCGGTTTCGAAACCCCTGCCGAAGCTCTTTTTATGGATAAAAAATTATTCGTTATCCCAATTCATAATCAATACGAGCAGGAATGCAATGCTTGTGCGTTGGACAAAATGGGAATTCCGAACTCTAAAGTTTTAGATTTAAATGAAATAAAAGATTGGGTAGCTTCCGATCATCACTTAAAAGTAGACTACCCGGATGATATTGAGCAAATATTGGTCAATGAAGTTTTAATTCTTTAAAAAAATATCATCAACATCACTCATTCTCGTCATCACAGCTCTCGCGTACGAGCAGTGCGGATAAACGTTCCATTTATTTTCTCTTGAGAATTTGATGGCTTCTTCAACCAGATATTTTCCCATTCCCCTTCCTTCAAATTCAGGATGAACCAAGACGAAAGAAATAATCAATTTATTGTCTTCAGGGAAAATGGTATAGGTTAATCTTCCTATTTCTTTGATTTCGTTATTTAATGTAAGAACTCCGCCGTTTCCGGATTTATTGTTTTCAAATTTCATAATTAAGGCTTTGTTGATTAAATACAAAAACTGAACCGAGGTTTTGTTAAACACAAATTACACAAATTACACAAATTTTTTTCACAAATAACACAATGTTGTATTTCAATAGGAACGGGCTTTAGCCTGTTTAATGTTTTATGGATTCAAATTGACTTTAGCCAAAACTTAAAGTTGGATTTTAACTATCTTTTCCCGTATAATAATTATAATCTTTAATAACGACATTAATAAACTGTCTTTCTGTCATTTTTGTCGCATCAACTTCAAGCTTTAAAATCCCTTTTATTTTATCAGAAAGTTTGCTGATAATCTGTCTGTCATCCACTCTCAAAGCTTTGGTGTAATTGTCTTTAATAATTCTCATGTCATTATCAGTCAGAGCAATAACCTGCGGAAATGACGGAATATAATCTTCTTTGATATTTTCTAAAATCGTATGAGAAATATTAATGCTGTTTTTTAATGAAATCACCGCGGTTCCAGAAGCAATATCTCCCAAACGTTGATTGTTTTTAGAAATGATCATAGAAATTAAACCTACAACACCTGCAAAAGAAGTATCGATCAATCTGAACATCCAGCGAATTAAATAATCTCCAAAACTTGCCTGATAACCATCAATCTTCACCACCCGGATCTTCATTAATTTTTTTCCTGGAGTTTGACCCTCCATCAAGCTTTCCAACACAACAGGGTAAATGTAAATAGGAAATGTAATGGCAATGTAAATTGCCATTTGTGACCATTGATCGAGACCATTTAATAAATATCCGAGATCAAAAAAATTAAAAAATACGTAAAAAGCAATCACTGCATACGCAACCTTAATCAGAAGATCGATGATAAACGCAAGCATCCTTTCTCCAACACTGGCGATGTTGAAATTAATATTTACATTTTGTGAAGTATTAATCGCAATTTGAGACATATTTTTTATTATTTTAGCCTTACAATTATGAGAGAGGTTTATTTCATTAAACAAAATAAAGAAAAATGGTTGGGAATTGAACAGGTTATTCAAGGGAAAATTAAAAAAAATCCTGATGACCTGTCTTCGCTGTACATCAACCTTATCAATGACCTTTCTTTTGCGCAGACTTATTACCCCAAAAGTAATACAACGGTTTATTTAAATCACTTATCTTCTCAGATATTTCAAAAAATTTATAAAACTAAAAGAGTAGAGGAAAACAGGATTTTATATTTTTTTAAAACTGAAGTTCCTTTGTTGGTCTATCAATACAGACGATATTTAACGTATGCGTTCTTATTTTTCACTTTATTTACGTTGATTGGAGTTCTTTCTGCTATTTATGATAAGGATTTTACGAATATCATTCTTGGCGAAGATTATGTCAATCAAACCATAGAAAATATTAAAAAAGGAAATGCCGTCGGAATATATCAAAGCGGCTCAACGTGGGGAAGTACGATCGGAATTATTTTCAACAATATCGGAGTCGGAGCAAAATTATACATCTACGGAATTGCGGGCGGAGTCGGAACTTTATACGCTTTGCTCTCAAACAGTGTGATGTTGGGCTCTTTTCAATATTTTTTCTATGATTACGGAGCGTTGAAAGATAGTGCAAGAGGAATCTGGCTTCACGGAGTTTTTGAGATTTTCTCGATGGTCGTTGAAGCGATGTGTGGGTTGATTTTAGGAGCTTCCATTTTATTTCCGAAAACTTTTTCGAGATTTAATTCTTTTAAAAATGGTTTTAAAGATTCATTTAAAATATTTTTAAGCACGATTCCATTTACGGTTTGTGCAGGAATTATTGAGGGATATATCACAAGACATGCTTTAAAAATGCCTTTGATTCTGAATTTAATTATTATTTTCGGAACATTGGCGATCATAGGATTTTATTACATTATTTATCCGTCAATTGTCAATAAAAAAACTAACAACCAGATCAATGATGCAGTTTTATAAAAAAAGAGATTTCGGAACTTTTATAAGCGACAGTTTTAATTTTTTCAAATTATACGGTAAAAATTATTTCAAAAGTTATATTTTACTGAACGGTTTGCTAATGATCCTAATGGTAACTGTATTTGTTTTAGGATACAGAGAATTGTTCTCGCAAATTTTAGGTTCAAATCTAAGTGGCGAAAGCTATTATTTTCAACAGTATTTTGAGGATAATTTAGGAATGCTGATGGTTGTCGGGATTCTTACCTTTCTTCTTTTTTTGCTTCTAATGATCATCAATTATTTGTTTCCTGTTTTTTATCTAAAAAGGCTGGGACAAGGACAGGAAAAGATCAAAACAGATGATATTCTGAGCGATTTTAAAAATAATGCAGGCAAAATCGTTAAGCTTTGTTTAGGTATGATGTTTATCGTTACACCGCTGTCATTCATCATCATAGGATTTTCTTATGTGTTGGTGTTGATTGTAATAGGAATCTTTTTAATCTTACTGGTTTTTCCTACGTTATTCAATGTTGTTACATTTTTGATGTATGATTATTTCAATTCTAACCGAGGCTTTTTCGAAAGTTTAAGTTATTCCATCCGATCTCAGTTTTCTTATCCAAACGGACGAGAAAAATCGCCGTATTGGAAATATTGGGGTTCAACGATCATCGTTTCAATCATTTTGTATGTTGTAACATCAATTTTTACGTTTGTTCCGATGATGTTTTTTTACGGATCACTCTTAACGTCCGCTCCGGATGGTAATTTTGAACAGAATCCGTTCGCAGGAACAGCAGGAATATTTTTCTTTGTATTGTACGGAATCTCGATGCTTGTGTCGTTTTTCCTTTCAAATATGCTGTACGTAAATTCAGGATTAATGTATTACGACAGCAGAACAGACCTTCATCAAAAAGTAGAATTAGCAGAAATAGATACCATCGGTAATAATGAATAAAATTCTTTTTTTCTTACTGATATTTTTCTCCTTTGAATCTTCATTTGCTCAGGATCAGACAGGTCCGCCGCCTGTTGCGGAAGCATATATAGATTCATTGAACACGGGACATTACAAAAATATGTACCGTGCAGATTCTGTTTTGCTTAAAAATCCGGTTTCTGAGAACACGGTTTATCCAAAAAAATTCAAGGAAAATATTCAGTCGAGATACAAAGGAAATGAGTTTGATTACACAACGATAAAACCCAAAGAATCTTTCTGGCAAAAGCTTTTAAGAAAGATCGATAAAATATTGCAAAGTATTTTTGGCGATACCGTTTTCACGAAATCCGGTAATATTGCAGGGATTTTAATTCGAATATTTGCCATTATTCTGGTCGGCTTTCTTTTGTATTTTATCATTAAATATTTAATTGGAAAAGACGGAAATTTCATCTTCGGAAAAAAGAATAAGAAAGTAATTATTAAAGATGAAGAGCTTCACGAAAATATTCATGAGATCAATTTTCCGGAAAGTATTGCAAAATTTGAAAGGGAGGGAGATTATCGTTCAGCGATTCGTTATCAGTTTTTATTTGTCTTGAAAAAATTAAGTGATAAAAAATCCATTAACTGGAATCCCGAAAAGACCAATAAAGATTATGTGGCAGAACTGAAAGCTCCTCATCTGAAAAATGATTTTTCTAATTTATCCTACATTTTCGAATACGTTTGGTATGGAGAATTCAGTATTGATGAACAGAGTTATCAGAAATTCAAAGCCCAATATCAAGCCTTTAAACCTTAATTAAACTCTTTTTACAATGAATAAAACTTTCAAAATATATGCTGTAATTTTCATCGTCGTGATGTTGATTTTGGCGTTGCTTGAAGTGAACAAAAAAGAGGTTACAGATTGGCGTAAGAATTTCGATACCAATGAGAAATCACCTTTCGGATTGTTTATTTTTGATCATGAAGCTAAAGATCTTTTTAAAAATAAACTAAAGAAAATAGACCAGACGCCTTACGATTATTACAATACTCATAAAAAAGAATCACATAATATTCTGGTTGTAGAAACCGATGTCGATACAGAATCCTGGAACAAGATTTTAGATCAGGTTTCCAAAGGTTCAGACGCGATGTTGATTGTAAGTCAAATTCCAAAAGAGGTTTCAGACAGCATCGGATATTATGATTCAGAAATTTCTTTTGCAGATGAAAATGTTTTAAAACTGACCGATAAAAAATACCAATACGATTTTATTAAATTAGATAAATTTCCGTCAGGCAGAGGATTTTCTTATATTAAACCTAAGGTTGAGGTTCTTGGAAAGACGGTTGAAAAAAACAATTCGGATCAGGCTAATTTTATTAAAATTAAATTCGGAAAAGGAAATATTTACGTTCATTGCGAACCTCTTTTCATGACGAATTATTACCTGCTGAAATCCGGAAACATAAAATATGCTCAAGATGTTTTTTCGTATCTTGACGATAAAGAAACGATTTGGTTTGTAGAAAGTAATACGAAAGTTTCTCGTTTCTTTATGAGATTTATTTTGTCGAATCCGGCATTGAAATATGCTTGGTGGGTACTTTTGGGCGGATTGGTATTATTCGTTTTCTTTAATGCAAAAAGAAAGCAGCGTATCGTTCCTGTCATTGAGCCGTTGAAAAATACCTCGGTAGATTTTGTGAAAAGTATTGGAAATCTATATCTTCAAGAGGGTGATTTTCATGATATGATGGCAAAAAAAGCCCAATATTTCCTGATTAAAGTAAGACTTGATTTTCTCATTGATACCCAAAATTTAGATGAAGAATTTGCGAAAAAACTTCAATTAAAAACAGGGAAAACAATCGAAATGATTAATGAAGCCATTAATCTGATCAGAAAAGCGCAAGATCCTTACGCTCATGTGATGAAAGAAGATCTGGCAAGAATGAAAAAATTGCTGGACGAAATTTTAAAATAAAAACAGGGAGTCCCGAAGGGACGACATAAAACAGGGTTGGATGAAGTCCAATCAAATTAAAATAGAACTGTTACATTGTTAAATTAAAACAATATGGAAAACCTTGAAAACCAAAACATAGAAAATCAAAATTCTATAAATCTCGATAAAAAAGAAAACGATTTTCAGTCTCGAATTGATATGATTGAACTTCGTGCAAGCTTAGAAAAAGTAAAATCTGAAATTGCAAAAGTAATTGTTGGTCAGGAAAGTATGATCGAGCATCTTCTGGCTGCACTTTTATCCAATGGTCACGTTTTGATTGAAGGAGTTCCGGGAGTTGCAAAAACTATTACGGCAAAATTGTTGGCTAAGACAATTGATGTTGGTTTCAGCAGAATTCAGTTTACGCCGGATTTAATGCCTTCTGATATTTTGGGAACATCAATTTTCAATGTCAAAAATTCTGAATTTGAATTTAAAAAAGGGCCTATTTTCTCTAACTTCATTCTGATCGACGAGATCAACAGATCACCTGCAAAAACTCAGGCTGCCATGTTTGAAGTTATGGAAGAAAGACAAATTACAATGGACGGAATCCGTTACGTAATGGAAGAACCGTTTTTAGTAGTTGCCACACAAAATCCGATTGAGCACGAAGGAACGTACAGACTTCCGGAAGCTCAATTAGATCGTTTTCTATTTAAAATTAATGTTGGATATCCTAATCTTGAACAGGAAATTACCATTATTAAAAATCAGCACGAAAGCAAAAGAGAAGATAAAACGGAAGCTGTAAACCGAGTGGTTAGTGCACAGCAATTGAAAAGTTATCAACAATTGGTAAAAGAAGTCATTGTTGAGACACATTTGATAGAATATATTGCGAAAATCATTATTAATACAAGAGAAAATCAGTTCTTATATTTGGGAGCTTCACCAAGAGCTAGTTTGGCTTTATTAACGGCTTCAAAATCTTTCGCAGCATTAAGAGGAAGAGATTTTGTAACACCGGAAGACATTAAAGAAGCAAGTTACGCTGTTTTAAGACACAGAGTAATCGTTTCTCCGGAAAGAGAAATGGAGGGCTTAACCGCTGATGAAATAATCCGACAAATATTAGAAGGAATAGAGATTCCTAGATAAAATGCTTAAAAACCTTTACATAAACACTCGCTTTTTCGTTGCGCTCATCGGAGTGGGGATTCTTTATGTCTTGGCGTTTTTCTTCCCTATTTTGATGGTGGTGGCTCATGCTGTTTTATTGATTTGTTTTCTTGGGGCAATGGTTGATTATCTCTTGCTTTTTAATCAAAAAGAGGCAGTTTTAGCACAAAGAATTTTACCGGAAAAATTATCCAACGGCGATGAAAATCCTGTGAAAATTGATGTCAAAAATAATTACGGTTTTAAGATCGATACTAAAATTATTGATGAAATTCCGTTTCAGTTTCAGAAGAGGGATTTTTTGATCAAAAAACAGATAGAGTCGGGAAGAAATATCTATTTTCAATATACTTTAGAGCCTAAGGAAAGAGGTGAGTATAATTTTGGGAGTTTAAATATTTATGCATCTTCACCAATAGGATTTATTTCAAAAAGATTTAGGTTTCAGAAAGATGCGAACTTAGCTTCATATCCGTCATTTGTACATCTCAGGAAGTATGAATTAATGGCACTTCAAAGTGAATTTTTATTGGGCGGAATTAAAAAGATCAGAAAGCTCGGTCACACGATGGAGTTTGAGCAGATTAAAGAATATGTTCCCGGTGATGATATCAGAACGATCAACTGGAAAGCGACTTCTAAAACGAACCGTTTAATGGTTAACCAATTTCAGGATGAAAAATCGCAACGTATTTTTATGTTGATTGATACGGGAAGAACGATGAAAATGCCCTTCAACGGATTGAGTCTTTTGGATTATTCAATCAATGCAACGATGGCTTTGTCTCATATTATTTTGAAAAAAGGTGATCGTGCGGGAATGATGACATTCTCAAAGAAAACCGAAAATAAAATTGCGGCAGAAAATAAATCGGGTCAGCTTAAAAAGATCTCAGAAGCACTTTATAATATCAATACCAATTTTTTTGAAAGTGATTTTAACAGATTATATCAGGATGTAAAATATTCGATCAATCAGAGAAGTTTAATTTTATTATTTACAAATTTTGAAACATTGGACGGTCTCAACCGCCAGTTAAAATACCTCCGCGGAATCGCAAAAAACCATTTGTTGGTTGTCGTGTTTTTCAAAAATGCAGAACTTCACGCATTGATCAATAAAAATCCTGAAAGTATGCAGGAAATTTATGATGAAATTATTGCTGAGAAATTTGAATTTGAAAAGAAATTAATCATTCAGGAGCTTCGTAAATACGGAATTTATACAGTTTACACACTTCCTGAAAATTTAAATATCGATGTTATCAATAAATATTTAGAGATAAAAGCGAGAGGAATTTTATAATTTTGTAATCGAAATAATTTATACGTAAACGCTTCGACTCCGCTCAGCATGACATTTCTAATACTAACTGTTAAAGTGTAATGTTTAAGCGGTGTCACGCTGAGCGGAGTCGAAGCGTTCAAATATTAAAAATTTAAAAATGAAAATAACACTCAACAGAATAAACGACGATTTTTTATTTGAATGCACCAATTCTCAAGGGAATTCCATTCTTTTGGATAATACTACACAACCCGGAGCAAAAGGGGTTTCTCCAATGGAAAGTGTTTTGATGGCAGTTGCAGGATGCAGCGGAATAGATGTAGTTTCTATTTTGAAAAAACAAAGACAGGAAATCACAGATTTTAAAGCAGAAGTAGAAGGAGAAAGAGTTCAGGTTGATGATGCAAAACCTTTTAAAGCTATTAAGGTTAAATTTTTGCTGGAAGGAAATATTGATCCTAAAAAAGCACAAAAAGCAGCCGAATTATCTTTCGAAAAATATTGTTCAGTTTCTAAAACCTTAGAACCGAATGTAGAGATTGGGTATGAAGTTTACGTAAACGGAGAAAAGATTTAATTACTTTTTCTTTACATCACGAAATAAAAAAACCGGACTCTGCGTCCGGTTTTTATTTATCAATAGAGTTGTTTGTGAAACTATTTTTTAATGATCTTAGTACTTTTTAGAGTGCCGTCTTTCATTGTTAATGTCAAAATATAAACTCCTGTTTTCAGACTTTCCAAATGCAGTCCTGAAGATGGATTATCAAAAGTTGTTACTATTACTCCGGAAAGATCCGTTACCACAGCGCGTTTCACGTTGTCTGATTTTTCAATATTTAAAACATCTGTGAAAGGATTAGGATAAACAGTTAATTGTTTTTCAGCTTTCACTTCGTTTGTTGCTAAATTCAATGGTTCCAAAGTTACGTTTACTTTCCACGTGTTAGCGTCAACTTGGTTGTAGTCTGCGTTACAATCAGATCCTCCGTATGTCCTCCATGCTCTCAACTCGAAATTTACATTTCCTGTAAGGTTATTGGCTAAAGTTAAACCAGATCTTTCATATGAAAAAGTTCCTGTATTTCCTCCTGAACCTGTTGTAATAGATGGCTCTGAAGTATTATTAGTAGTACAAACTAATAAGCTTTTTTGTTCAGACATCCATCCGTTTCCTTGAGTGGTCATGGTGTAAGATACGCTCGTAGATTTTATTTTGTAACCTGCCGGAACTGCAACTGTAAGTAAACCAGGACAATTTGTTGTTGCTGTTACGCTTGGTGTACCGCTGCTGTACATGGTGTTGATGTTTCCTGCTGTGTACGTTGTAGATACCTGTCCGGTTGTGAATTCTTTCATTTTCCAGAAACCTTGTGATGAACCACAGTTTGATCTTACCCAGAAATAATAAGTTTGACCTGTTATTAAACTGTTTAAGGTTACAGAAGTATTTCCTGCTGCTACACTTCCTGTTGGCGTTGTTGTTGCTGTTGGAGCAGTAGGAGAGGTGCTTACATAATATTGATACCCGGACGAAGGTGTGCTGGCAGAAGGTGTCCAGCTTAAAGTGGCGTTCGTCATCGTAGAAGTGTAAGTAATATTTGAAGGAGACGAGCATGCAGAATAAAGATCCGCTGAAAAAGCAAAAATGTTAGGAACTCCGCCTGATGCTTTAGTTACCGTAATACTTTGTACATTTTTAGATTGATTCCCCGCATCTATAGCTAATGGAATTTGATATAATCTGGGATCTGTTCCGCTTCCGGCTTCCAAATTATCATTATTTATATTAATCCTTCCAATCCCCTGAATGGCAAAGTTTGATCCGTAATACCAGTCTGAAATAGCAATTCCGCTGAAGGTTTGAGTGGTAGCATCTGAAAAATTAACGGTAACATTTACTGTACAGGCTCCACTTCCGCCAGTTGCCAGCATGTATAAACTTAGAACCGGTGTAGGCGTTGAAAGTGTCAATGTTCCGGAATCATTTACGTTTTGCAGTCTTAAAGAATTGTTGGAGCTATAAGGTGCAAGCTGATAACTCAATCCTGAAGTAGAACCAACTGCCGAATTGATAATTCTATTAATTGGTAATCCATAAGTAAGCGCAGTACTTGAAGAAGTCAGTTGAAAATCTCTTGATATAAAGGCATAACTTACTCCATCTACATCGTTGTTGGTGGATGAAGCAGAAGGACCAACTCCGTTTGCGATAACATCGGCATTGAAGCCGCTTTGAATTGATATCGGTTGATATTCCTGAGCTTTAATTTGATTAATGAACATGCTTGATAATACCAAGCCCGTGATAGGTAGTAGTTTTGTTTTCATAAAAGCTATAATGTTTTCTGTTGTGCTAATATATGTAATATGTTGTAAATAATTTAATAAAAAGTAAAAATTAATATTAAATTTTGATTAAAAATGTTTTTAAGATGCGTTATTTTGTTTTGTGAGAATTAAGTGATCAATAATCATAAAAAAAATACCCTTCCATTAAATGAAAGGGTAGAATATTGAAAATGATATTTTTAGTTTTTGATAATCTTTTTCGTGAATGTTTCTTTTTCTGTAATTATTTTAAGAATATAGATTCCGGAAGTATTACTGTGAATAGAAACCTTTGTATTTTGAGAATTAATACCCATTTGTTTCTGAATAATTCTTCCCTGCGCATCATAGATTTCAATTGAACTGATTTTAGAATCCGCAGTGATGTTTACATCTCCTTTTGTAGGATTTGGATATACATTTACTGATGCTTTATCTTTAATATTATCCGTAGTAGATAATGACGTTGATCCTTCGATATTTGTAATTGCATCATTAGTTTCTACAGGGAAATTATAGTCAAAATAAATATTGGCTTTATTGTTTACGCTATCACCTGAAACCAAATTGTTTTTAGATTTAATCTTCAATGCAATATTTCCGTGGGCAGAAGCTGCAAGGTTGATATCTTTCATCATAAATTCTACTTTATTACCTGTAATTTTAGTGTAAGAATTATGGGAAGTATTTTGTAACTGTAATGAAGAAATATCAAAATCATCAGGATTAATCTCCATTTCCACAACAATATTGGTAGCAGGAGCTGTTCCTGTATTTTCAAAATTTACAATATAATGCAGATATTTTCCGACCATTGCTAATGGAATTGTATTTCCTTCAAGACAGGTAATATCGTTCGGGTCATATGAACCTACAACCGTCTGCTTATAAACAAATTGATTATCATCCTGATTTGCATCTCCGGAAAGAGGAGTGATATTTGCCGAAAAATTAAGAATATCTCCAATATTCACAGGATTTGTAGCGTGGGTTGGAGGGTTCACATTAAATGTAATTTCAGAAGCTGTATTCTGATAAGGTTTTAAATTAGTAAAATTAAACGTCATTTGATTTCCCGAAACCGTAGAAGGCAATGATGAAGAAAGGAAGTTTATTTTAGAATTATTAAAATTAACTATTACGCTTCCAGAAAGAGTCGTATTTCCTTTGTTTCTCCAGATCACTTTATAAACTGCATCGAAACCAGGTCTTGCATCAGTAACAGGTGCAAAAACTACTTCCAGATCTTTTACATTTCCATTTTTGGTAACACAGATGTTTTGAGTTGAAATATTGTTGTTATTATCTACAAAGTTTGTCGTGAAACTCGAAGGTGTTACTGTGTAAAGTAAAGGGTTTTCTGGTTCTGCAGTTACGGTAAAGTTTCCATTTTGTACAAATAAATTATAATTTCCATTGCTTTTAACGAAGGTTTCTTCTGTAGTTGTTCCGTTATTAACTTTCAGTTTCATATGCTGGAAAACCTCATCATTAGTATCACAGCCATTATTGTTTTCGTCAAATCTTACAGCTCCTGTGATTGTATTGTAGTTTCCACCGGGCGCAAAATTACAATAAGTATTGATACTATATCCTGTGATACCATATCCTGACAAGTCGTTCTGTATGTCAGAAATTTGACTATCGTCACAACAAATATATTGAACATTGAATGGGCTTGGGAAAGAGATATATTCATTTTTTCCATTTTTTGCAAAAACTTTTTCAATTCCTGAAGACTCAAGGAACATTTCTTCCAGATTAGTACAATTATTTACGTTGAATGTTTTTGTAATTGTACCATCATTGGCAAGAGTAAGCCCAATCTCCGAATAATCAAAATCAGGAAAATATGCATTGAGCTCTGAGATCGTTTTTATTTTAGAATGCCCGCTAAAATAGACATCTACTATTTTATTTCTGCCCATCAACAAGTAATTCAAATTTGGAAAACTATTAATATCCAGATCGGTTAAATTGTTACTCAAAACACTCAGACTTTTAAGATTATTGGATGTTCCGGTAATATTATCTAATTGATTATAGGCTAAATCTAAAGAAACAAGGCTTGGAATAGTTGATGTATTAAAATTTGTGAATTTATTTCCTGCAAACTTTAATGTATTTAAATTATTTGTATTGATAAGTTCATAAGATGCTAATTCATTTCTTGTAGTGTTTACAGTTTCTAAATTTGAGGCATTTTTTACCTTTAGATGAGTCAGTTTATTATAGCTTACATCTATTGAATTTAAGGCATTACAATCTTCAATATCTAAACTTTGTAAG
>Ga0302167_10000480_pt1 | contig 19666 bp, 16 predicted proteins | sample I_Fen_N1_1_FD_193496 | JGI IMG/M metagenome (GOLD analysis project Ga0302167, IMG submission 193496) | Peat permafrost microbial communities from Stordalen Mire near Abisko, Sweden - I_Fen_N1_1 | ecosystem: Environmental > Terrestrial > Soil > Wetlands > Permafrost | place: Sweden: Abisko...
TCTGAACTCATTCCTGTCAAACTAGTGAGACAGGAATGAGTTCAGATGGTACATCTTTTGAATTAACACCAAATGAAAAAAAAAGACGTTTAAGTGCAGACCAAAGTCAAATTGATTCTGTAAATGATAAAATAAAGGAACTTCAAGCAGGTAAGGATGCTATAGATAAAATATATACATCGATGACTATTCCTACTGCTACTTCAAGTAATGACCATATAACTGCAAATGATGATACTAGTGGTTCTAGTTCTAAAGGTAAATCAGCAGATACTCTAGCAAAAGAAGCAGATAAATCTGCTATAAAAGAAATAACAGATACATATGATAAAGCAAAAGAATCTATTACAGAAGATGTAGATGATATTACTGCAAAATTAGATGAACTTGGCGATGATGTAACTCCTAGTGATAAAGTAGATGCTTACACACAACAAATAACAAAACAAACTGAACTATTAGGAAAAGCTAAAGATGAATTAACTTCTTTGGAAGGTGTAAGTGTATCCACTTCTGAGGGTCAGACAGAACTTGAAACTGCGACAAAGAAAGCAAATACGGAGATTCGTTCACAAGAGTCTGCTATTAGAAAATTAAATACCGAGTTAAAATCTTTAGCAACAGATAATATAAAGAAAATGATTGAGGAAGAAAAAGCATTAGCAGAGAAACGAGTAGAAAATAAACAAACTGCTGAAAAAACTCAATTGGAAACAACGGATTATAAAACTAATGAGAGTGCTTACAACACATATAAAACAAATAAGATTAATGGTTTAAATGAAGAAATTGATAAAATAAACGAATTAAAAGATGCTGGCATGGATATAACTACTGCTAAAGAAGCCACAGCAGAAATAGATAAACAAATTAAAGAACTAGAAGATGAAACTTATGATACGGTGAAAGATACCCAAAGTTTGTATGAAAAAATACAAGCAGAAAAAACAGCCGTAATAGACGATGAAATATCTTCCATTGAAGATAAAATATCTGCAATGGAAGAAGCAAATTCTGAAGAATCAAAAGCGACTGAATTAGCTTCTAAAAAATTAGCAGTTACAACAGCTGAAACCACATTAGCAGAAAAACAATTAGCTCTGACAAAAGCTCAAACACAGTTATCTGTTAAGAATTATACTCAAAATGCAGATGGAAGTTGGGGATTCACGTACTCAAGTTCAAAAACTGCCGTAGATTCAGCACAAACAGAAGTAGATTCTGCACAAACTAGTTTAACAGATGCAAAAACTGCATTATCAGATTATAAGGAACAACAAGCCTATGAAGATGAACTTCAAGCATTAAAAGATCAAGAAACTGAATTAAAAAGTCAACAAACTGCTATTACTGAATTGACTGCTACAAAAAAAACACAATATGATGAAGATTTAAAGAATTTAGAAAAGAATCAAGCAAAAGAAAAAGATGCGTTAACACAATCTTATGCTGATATGGATACTTTAGTTAAGACAAGATTTGACCAATTAAAGAAAACATATGGTGACAGTTGGTCTGGAATAATTACCGATGTTCAAACTCAAACAATGAAGGCTCAAGTTGAATTAAACAAATTGACTAATCTTAATATTACTTATACTGTTAGTTCATCTAGTGCTAGTCCTTCAAGTTCAACAACTGCTTCAACCGACTCATCAGCTAGTTCTAGTAGTTCGTCTAGTGGTAGTTCAAGTATTACTAAGGCAGTAGAGTCTCAATATAATGATGTTAAGGAATATGGCACAAAAATTGAAGATTCAGTATCTAGTAATGCTAAAACAGTAGAAACAACACAGTCAACATCATATACTAATCAATTAAATAATTTAAAGACATTTGCAACATCATATGTAACACTAACAGATAAGTTTTTAGAATTATTAGAAATAGTATATGACTTTAGATATAGTGGGATAACTAGTTTGGCAGAGATGTCCACTGGATTAATAGTAGATGGATTAATAGTAGCAGAAAAAGCATTTGAAAAATATCAAGAAATAGAAAAAGCTATGGGAGTAGATACTGATAGTATTAGTATATCTGATATTACAGATAGTTTAGCTAGTTATAAACAAAGTGTTAGTGATTGGACTTCATCGAAAAGTTCACTTTATTCGAGTGACGCATTTTCTACATTTGCAAGTCAAATATCAAGTAGTTTATCGAGTACGTTAACAAGTAGTTTAAGTAGTGCTTTGAGTTCAATAACTAGTTCAGCTACAAGTACATCTACAACTTCGAATAGTACTACTGATAGTGGAACTACTGTGACCATACAAAATGTATCCGTTGACGGTGTTACTAATGTAGATAGTTTTATGACAGAATTAACTACTAAAATTAATCAATTAATAAATTTAAAATCTTAATAATATTTTTTAAATTAGGCAGGGTGAATTATCCTGCCTTTTTACTATCGCATAAAAGAAGGTGAAAATAACATGGGAACAAGTAGTCATGCACAAAGTATTGTTAATGCAATGGAGAAATTGGCTTCAATAAATATTGATAACAATGCAATTACCGCACTACATCGTATAGCTTATATAACTAGTTTAGCAGATGCTGACGGAAGATTTACAGTAATGTATCAAAATCAGACCTATAGAGTCCCAGCTAGAGATAATCTGTCATTAGCTATAAATGATATTGTAATTCTAACTTGCTTTAATGGAGATATTAATAAATCATATATTGACATTAAGAAAACATGGACTTGTTGGTAAATAAATTAAAATTAAAGGATGATTAAGAATGAAAGAAAAAGTAGTAGTAATTAAAACTATGAGAGAAATGCAAAGAATAGTACGTTTAGGCTTTGACTTGTTTAAAGTTGAAGATGACAAAGATAACTCAAAGTATAAAGTGTTTCTTTTTAGGGATAGTAATGAAATACAAAAAGTCTTAGGTAGTAAAAAATAAAATAAAAAGAATGGATTCAGAAAGGATGATTAATTAGTATGAAAAAGAAACAAATTAAACAAGAAATATTTTTAGAATACTTACCAAAACACTTAAATGGAAATAATAAGGGGTCTATTATTTGGGAAGAATCTCCTGATCACTATATTGAAGGAGTATATGATGATATAACTTTTAGTATCTTTATTAAAAGTTATAATAAAGATACTAAAAAATTAACAATTATATATGATGAGAAAGAATATATTATGGATTATAGTTCTTTTAGAGATTGCAAAATGGGAGGAGTTCTTGGGAAAATAACATCTGAATTTAAGTATGAAATCGGACAAGCATTTAAAGATAGTAAACGTGATATAGTAATTACTGCTGAAAGAAAAATAAAAGATAAAAAAGGAAGAATACGAAAATATTATAAATATGATTGTAATATTTGTCATTTTGATTCAGGAGAACATTACTCACCCAAAGATAAGAAATATAAGAATGAATTTTGGATTGAAGAAAGTAGTATAAATAACCAAGGTTGTTCATGTTGTTCTAATCACATAGTAGTTAATGGTATAAATGACATAACAACTACCAATCCTTGGATTATACCTTATATTGGAGAAGAAATAGCTAAGACTCATACATACGGTAGTAGTGATAAAGTTCAAGTAACTTGCCCCGATTGTGGACAAGTTAAAAATAGTATAATTTGTGATATTTATATAAATCATTCAATTGGATGTGTGTGTTCAGATAAATCTCCGTATACAGAAAAAATAATGTTTAGTATTCTTAAACAGTTAAATATTGAATTTCAAACTCAATTAACTCAATATACTTTTAAATGGTGTGATAAATATAAGTATGACTTTTATTTTGAGTTAGATAATGAACAATACATTATAGAGACACATGGAATTCAGCACTATGAGGAAATGAATAGAAAAGGGGCTAGAACTCTTCAAGAAGAACAAGAAAATGATAAATTAAAGAAAGAACTAGCGTTAAAAAATGGGATAAAAGAAGTGAATTATATAGTTATTGATTGCAGATATAGTGATTTGGAATTTATTAAACAAAATATATTAACTAGTAAATTATCGGAATTATTTAATTTAAGCAAAATTGATTGGTTTAAAGCTGAAGAATTTACATGTACTAATTTAATCAAGATTGCTTGTGAAATGAAGAAAAATAATTCCAATATAACTACAGGTGACATAGGGAAAATAATGAAATATGATAGACATACTATTCTTGATTGGATAAAGAAAGGGTGTTCTCTTGGATGGTGTACATATAACGCAAATGACGAAATGATAAAAATTGGGATAAAAGCAGGAAAATCTAAAGCCAAAAAAGTAGAAATATTTGAAAATGATATTTCAAAAGGAATTTTCCCATCTGCTAGTGAAATAGAAAGGATTTCAGAAGAATTATTTGGAACTAAATTATTGTCAAGTGCAATAAATCGTGTTTGTCATGGTATTAAGCCACAATATAAAGGATATGTATTTAAATTTGTATAATAAATTAAAAATAAACAAGAAAGGAGGTAATATAATTGTCAACACCAATAACAACTACAATGGGGTGTTTAAAAGTCAATGGTTCGCCAATTGATTTTTCATCATCACCAGTTTCATATTCATCGGGATTATTGGAACTATTAGCTTCATCAAGTGAAAATAAATATAATATTATTTGGGAAATTGTGGACAATCCACCTTTTAATTATTTAGTTTCAACTAAAAATATATTAGTTAATATATCATATGCTACATTGTTACAACAAGGATTTGTAAAAGGAGACTATACTGTAACCTTAAATAATACATTATACAAGGTTAGACTTTTTACATCGGATGAATGGAACTCGTATATTAGAAATGATATAAATCTTAATTCATTATATACACCGACAACAATGGATATATCAGGAACATATGATTCAAATACAATTAGCACGAGTTTGACGAATTCACTTTTAAATTGGTATGGAATAAGTTCTTTCACAAATACAACTAGTGGAAATAATGTTACAATAAGAGGTGGAACAAATATTGGAACAACTAGTGCTGTTTCTACTACATCAACAAGTAGTACAGTTGGGTTACGTTTAGTTCTTGAAAAGTATAATCAACCTCCTACAATAACTTCAACATCATATACATTTGGAAGTATAGGTAGTTATTCATCTTATCCAGAATATCTGACTTTTGTAATTTCAGATCCTGAAGATCTATTTTCGGTAAATGTAAAAATAGATGGCTCAACTAGTATATGGTCTTTAATGTCACAACCAAGTGGAACTTCATTTACAGTATCATTATCAAATGTTTGGAGTAGTTTGTCTTCTAATAGTAATCATTCTATAGATATACAAGTTCAAGATGTTTATGGAAATATAGTAACTAAACAATGGATATTTTATAAGCTTGATACAACTTCAGTTGGAACTTCTACCACATTAGTACGACCTGTTATAACTAAAACTACAGACTCTACAAGGATAAGTCCCTTAAATCCAAGTGTAGATAATATTTTCACATTTTCTTCCAGTGGTGGTGGTCTGATATATGCAAATGAATTTTATATTCGAACTAATGATGCAAATGCTACAGTAGTATATGATAAAAAAATAACAACATACAAATTATCACATACAATACCATCGGGAACATTAACTGCTGGAACAGATTATCAAATAAAATGTCGTACATATGATTCTAATGGTCAATATAGTGAATGGTCTGATATAGTATTAGCAAAAGCATTATCTAATCCAATAATAATAATAACAAGTATAATAAATGGACAAGTGACTACACAAAATCCTATTTTTCAATCAACATTTTATCAAGCAGAAGATGACACTTTAAAAACTTATGAGTACATTTTATATAAAGATGGAGTTCAAATTGAAACAAGTGGAGAATTAACTGATAAGCTATTATATTATCAATGTTCAGGATTAGAAAATAAAACGACATATACTGTCAAACTATTAGTATATACAACTAATGGATTAGAAGCGAGTATATCTCAAGATTTCTATGTTATCTATGAACAATCTAGAATGTCAAGCGTAGTAAATTTAACTAATGAAGATTCTATTGGTGGAATTAGTATTGAAATTTATGCCAGACAAATATTAGGAAGATTATATAGTGGAAATGATCCAACATATGAAGACGATGAATGGATTAATTTACATGATAGTGTTATTATAATAGATTCTGAAAGTGGATTTTCTCTAGACGGAAATTGGACATGTAAATTATATGCAAAAGATTTAGAAGATAATGGTGTAATGTTAATTAAGTTTTCAACATCTACTGGAGATATTATTTTAGCAAGAGAAGGTAATTTATTTTTATTATATAAATTAGTTGATAGTGTTAAATTATATCAGTTAATAAAATATATTGATGGTGATATATTATCTGATGACCAATTTATGTTTTTTATTCAAAATGATTATGACAATGGACTAATGAATTTTGATGTAAAAAGAGTAACTGATGGTAGAACTACATGGTTTACTAAAAGTGATACTGATGATGTTGCACCTAGTTATGCAAATACAGAAGATGGATTTTTAAGTCAGTTAGATGAAAACTTCGTGAAAGTATTACAAGACGTTACTATAGACAATGAAACTATGAAAGTATATATTCCATCAGTTGATGATTTTAGTGGAGTAGCTTCTGTTGGAACTTCTGCTAAAATAGGGCAATTAGTCATCGGGCAATCTGTTGTAGGAGATACTTCGACAAATATTGTTAATATAATGTTAGCTGATAATGATTATTTCACTAGAGATATATTAACAACAGATGTCAATAAACTAGTAGTTATTAATAGTACAGGATCAAAAACAAATGCTTATCCAAATGATATTAATACAGGAATTAGAATTATGGTAGATATATCAAGTACGACTAAAGTTTCTACTATTCAAGATAGTGATAATAGTTATTATTTAGCTTTATCAATATTGAATTTATTTGATATACAAAATATATCTGATATGAAAATAGGAGATAAAGTGAAAAGTTACAGTTTAAAATACGATAATGAAGTAATAAAATTCACAATATTAAAAATTAATACAACTAATTCAACTGTTACCTTGATAAGTGATTGCATTAATACAACTAAAATATACGATACTCCAGAAAGTGTCTATGTAAACGGAAATCCAAATTGGAATTTAAGTAATTTAAAACAATGGTTAAATAGTGATACGAAACTAGGCTAGATTTTAGTCTAGTTTTATTTTTTTAAATAAATTAAAGGAAGTGAAAAATATGTCAACTACAATGACAGAATCAATAGCGAAAACATTATCAACATTTACTGAAAGTGGAGATTTTACATTAGATGATTTTATAGTATTTCAAGATATAGATTCAGATCATATTACAATGATAGAACGGTACGAGGTATTAAGAAAAAAAACATCAACTACATCTGCTGAAAAGACTGAAATGGTAACATTGCTAACTGAATTAGAAGAATATATGCCTACAAGTGCAACGTGGAATGAATTATGTGCATGTATATTGAATTTAGAAGTATTCTTTAGGGATGGTTTAGTCATATATATAAAAGAAAAACAAGCTGAATTTAAAGCAATGTTATCACAATATAAATATGTACAAGAATGGAGTACAGGAACTTCATATTATTTTGGTAATTTAGTAAGTCATAATGGATATGGGTTTTTAAACATATATAGTAATGATAATAATGATGCAATAAATTTAAATCATGAACCTAATATTTCAGTAGGATTTGATACTTACTGGGCAAGATTCTCTATAAAAGGAGATAAAGGAGATATAGGTTTAACTATAAATTATAAAGGAGATTACTCGGCTAGTACAACATATGCTTTAGGTGACGCTTGTACATATAATAATGTAATGTATTATGCTAAATCTAGTTCAACAGGAAATTTACCTACAGATTCTACATATTGGGCATTTGTAGATAAATTATATGTTAGTAATATTGCACCAAGTGACACTAATATATTATGGTTTGATACTTCGACATACAGATTAAAAAAATATAATGGAAGTGAATGGAAATCAATCACTATTATTGCAAGCGAAATTAGTACAATAGATAGTGGAAATTATTTTTCATCTAATACAGTTGAGGAAAATTTACAAGAAATAGGAAGCAATATGATTTATAATTGCATAGCTACTAGTGGTACAAATACATATACAACGACTGCAATAGGTTTAAATAGTTATAGTGCTAGTCCTTTATTAGGAATATGTGTAATGTTTGCAAATGCTAGTACAAATGCTAGTACAATAAATATAAATGGATTAGGTGCTAAAAATTTATTAGATTCTTTTGGTAATACTTTTAGTTCTTCAAATTCATTGAAAGCAAATATACCATATACATTCAGATACAATGGCATAAATTTTATCTTGCAGGGTAAGGGAGGAGGTGGAACTGCTACAGACCCGTATGTATTAAGTCCATATACATATACAAATAATAATGGACAATCAACAGGAACTATGAATAATTTACAAGGAACTAATGTTTATTGTGGTGCTGAAGGAATAAATTCTTTAAATATATATGCATCTAATAATGCTTATGGGCAATTAAAAATAACTCCAAGCCCTTCTACAAAACCAACTGGTTATTGTGATTATACTACGATATTTGAAACTCATTTATTGGGTTTAATACCGGAAAATGTTAAAGCTGGAGTTTCTATTGCAGGGAAAATGATAGGTACATTCACATCTGATGCAACAGCAACGTCTGCACAAATAGTTAAAGGATATAAAGCATATACTAATGGAGTTCTATATGAAGGAACTGCAACTGTAGCAAGTTTAGGTGGTTTAACAAAATCCTCAAGTGGAACTTTAAGTGGTACTTTGAGTTCAGGTGCTTTATGTATAGCACCTAGTAATATACCATCTTGTAAATATATAGTTGGTACAGTAACGGTTGGTGGCTACCCATATGAATTTTCAGCCACACTTGGTTCAGCCGCAGGATATTATTTTTCTGAATATTATAATTATAAAACATCGGGTAGTAATTGGGTAGCAGGTTCATCAGGTATATCTTCAGGTTGTATAGTATTTTATAATGCCGTAGGGTCATCAGAAAGTTATACAATTACTTATAACGGATATTCATAAAAAATAATAAGTAGGGGATTAATTCTTTATAAAAGGCTAATTGATAATAAAATAAATGAAATTTTGGAGGTGATTGTATGATATTCGGACATAATGGTTTTTCTATTTCACCATTTTCATGGTCAGTTCCATTTGATACTACAATAGATTCAATACAAATGTCAAATGCCCTTATTGATGAAATTAAAATAGATGCAAATTTAGATATTGTAGATTCTATAGTGAAAGAAGATTGGAGTATAGATACTATGTTATTAGGAGAATTCAAGGATAATCTTGAATTTGGAAATGTTTCACTATCAGGTATGGAAATACAAAAACTTAAAATTAAAAGAAGATTATCAGCTTCATTAACATGGGAAACTATGACAGAACTTGACTATGATTCTAGTATAGAAAATTATTCATTAATTGATTATTTTGTTCAAAACAGTAAGACCTATGAATATAAAATGATTCCTTGTGTTCAAAATTTTGAAGGAAATGGCAGTTCGGCTTCTGAAAAAGCAAGTTACTTTGGTGTATTTTTAACAGGTATGTATAATGGAACTTTATATAATTATCCTTTGATATATGATGTTAAAATAACTGATAAAACAATAAATACAGATAAAACTTATGTGAAGACTCTTAGTTCTCCATATCCTGCAATTTTAGGTGGTAAAGCTAATTATATTACGATGAATGTCCAAGCTAATATAATTAGCCCAACAACAGTAGAAGCATATGGAAATGTTAATATGGACGCTGAAAACTCATATAGGGAGGTATTAGATGCATTTTTAAAAAATTCCATGCCTAAATTAGTACGTAATCATAGTTGTTATATATTAGGAGATGTAAATGATGTAAAATCAAATCCAATCTCAGATGATGGGATGTATGGTTGTTGGAACTATTCAATGCTGGTAACTGAAACTGGAAGTGGTGATATTTCAAATTTAATCAAGAATGGATTAGAATATAGTATTAGTACAAGTTAATAAAATAATAAAACAAAGGAGATTTTATTTATGACAAAAGACGATTTATTTATTTGTTACTCGAACAATTTGAAAAATAAATTAAATGAAGAAAAAATTGAATATGTTATTCATGGATACAACAAAGATAAAAATAAAGACTTTTGGGTTTTTATTAGAGATGATAAATGTAAAAGAATATTAGATAATTGGAGATTAGGCGTTTACAAAAAGTAAGCGTCTTTTTATTTATAAAAATTTAATTAGAAAGAAGGAATTTATTGTGTCAAAAATAGAAAGATATATTGATTTAAGTGAACTGCCTAAATGGAATGGCGAAGGAAGTGGAAGAACAGGAACTATCAATTGGGAAAAATCTGTTGGTTATGAGGTAAAAGGGATTTATGACGATATTGAATTTAGTATAAAGATAAAAGACTATAATAAGAAAACTAAAAATCTACTAATTATTTATGATGAAAATAAGTACTCTATTAAAACAGATAAATTTAAACAATGTAAATTGAATAATATATTGGGTAAAATCACATCTAATTTCAAAATAGAAATAGGTACTAGATTTAAGAATGATAAACGAGACATTACAATTATTGCATGTATAAAAATACAAGCAAAAAATGGACAATGGTGCAAATATTATAAATACACATGTAATAAATGTGGATTTGATGGAGGTAAGCATTGGAATATTAAAGACAGAGAATATAAAGATGAACATTGGATAATAGAATCAAATTTATTAAAAGGCACAGGATGTTCCTGTTGTTGTAACAGCCCACAAATAGTGGTACAGGGAATTAATGACATTATTACGACAGACAAATGGATGATTCCATATATTGGCGAAGAATGTGCGAAGATACATAATCATAGTAGTAACGAAAAAGTTCAAGTTATTTGTCCTGACTGCGGTCGTACTAAAGATAAAGAAGTAAGTATAAATAATATCTTTAATCATCGAGGTTTTAAATGTGTGTGTTCAGATAAAATATCATACCCAAATAAATTTGCATACGAATTGCTTAATCAATTGAATCAAATATATGGATTTAATCATATAGAACATGAATATTCTCCTGATTGGATTTCTCTCAAAAGATATGATAACTATTTTATATATAATGGAAAAGAGTATATATTAGAAATGGATGGTGGTTTGGGTCATGGTAAAAAAATGCATAACAAAACCAAATTAACTATGGATGATAGTATAAGAATAGATGACTATAAAGATGAACAAGCTAAACTCCATGAAATTGAAGTTATAAGGATTGACTGTGATTATAGTAACACAAATGCTTTTACGTATATAAGAAATAATATATTAAATAAAAAAGAATTAAACATATTGTTTGACTTGTCACAAATAGATTTTTTAAAATGTGATAGATTTGCATTACATAATTTTGTGAAAATTGCTTGTAATTATAAGAAAAACAATCCAGAATTAACATGTGTAAAAATTTCTAAAATTATGGGACATAGTCCTACAACAATCCAAACATGGCTTATTAAAGGAACTAAACAAGGGTGGTGTAATTATAATATAAAAGAAGAAATAGATAAAGCGAATAAAAATAATGGAATAAAAGCAAGGAAAAGATGTTCAATTCCAATAGAAATCTTAAAAGACGATGTTTTGTTGGGTGAGTTTCCTTCGGCTAGTTATTTAGATGAACATAGTTTAGAATTGTTTGGACTAAAATTATGTCATTCAAATATATCTACTGTTTGTATAGGAAAAAGAAAAACATATCAAGGATTTACTTTTAGACATAAAAAGGAAGTGATGATATAAATGAGTAATATATTTGATACTACATATGCAGAGCAATGTGCTTTATCTAGAATAAGAAATACTTGGGTTAAAATTCAATTATTAGATAGTTCTTATAATGCCATAGACACTCTTGAAGGGATTTGCACCGAATCATCGATTATCATGCAGAACAATATTGGAGATAATAATATACAGGAATATTCTAGTTTTAATCGTTTATCAGGAAGTATAACGTTTGTTCTTACAAAAACTTTAGCAACAAATTATTTTGAAGATGCTCCTAATTCACGTATCAGAATAGTTGCAATAGTAGAAGATGTTCCAACGGAAATAGTTACAGAATATAACTTAGGTATATGTATAATTGGTTCTAGTACCATTACACGTTCTGCAAATAGTAGTGATGGTTGTACTATTCAACTAGAACTACTAGATTTATTCAGTTTATATAACGGTGACTTAGGAGGTTCATTAGAATCACAATATAGTATAAGTGCATCATCAGATTCTCCAGTGACTTTAGTTACATTACTTAATACTATTTTTTTAGATATGGGCTTAACTAATGACTATATTTCAATAGAGTCCAATTTACTTACTATACAACAAGATATCACGGCAGATGTTGGCTCAAATTACACCGATATCTTAAAAACAATAATGGAATTATATTTAGGTTACGAATTATTTTTTGATAGGGATGGAATTCTTACATATAGAAAAATTAAAAGTAGAACAAGTGATAGTACAATTAGAGATATGGTAGATGATGATACAATTACAAGTTATAAGTATACTAAGAAGGATACAAATATACGTAATTATATCATCATCTATGGTGCAACCTCGACGAGTTCTGATACAGACGAAACTACTTACCAATACAATGCTTATGCTAGTTTACAAGGAACTAATCATCCTTTTTCTGTAGATAATATAGGTAGGAGAATAAAGACAATATCTGATGAAACTCAAAGTAATTATGCTTATTGTCTTTCAGAAGCAGAGTACTATTTAGACCTCTATACAAATTACGCAGAATCGGTAGAAATATCAATGCTTCCTGATTTTAGACTTATACCTAATAGGGTGATATCAATAATTTACGAAGATGATTATATACCAAGTGGAGTAATTAATGGAAAGTTTTTAATTAATAGTGTAAATTTTAGTTTAAAACAAGGTGACTTAGCAACTATAACTGTTACAAAATTATATGATACAGTAATTAATAGCACTGATATTATAACTGGAAAAGTAAGTTAAACAAATTAAACATAATAAACGAAGGTGATAAAAATATTGAATACTATACGAAAAACAAATATAAAAGACGGCGATATATTATATTCATCAACTTTTGATATAATAGACACAAATTTTGAATTATTAAAAAATGTTACTAACAATGGAAGTTCATCTAATATTATATTAAATTCAGAAATTCTTTGGAAAGTGAAAAATACAGGAGAACCTATCTATTCTTCAATAGTTGAGGTTACATTATCTACAGGAGTAAAAGCACTAATATATTCTAGTTGGGATTGGTATATCTATTGTAGAAATGCAGATACAGGTGAACTTATTTGGAGATACGCAACTAATGCACCATGTTATGGACGTTGCCAAGCACAAGATATTAATGAAGATGGGAAAATTGAAGTAATAGGATCATCACATGATGGAAAAATATATTGCTTGAGTGAGAATGGCACTTTGCTTTGGTTGTTTAAAAACTTATATGATAGAGAGGGAACGGGTACTATTTCAAGTGCTGGTTCTTATTATTTATCAGATGCTACTAAGAATTGGAATACTAATTCATTTATAAGAGGAAGTCAAGGACTAAATGCTAGTGTTAGTATTATATCAGGTACAGGTTCGGGACAAACTCTTGAAATATCAGGAGTTGAATCTAATAAATTATGGTTTTATAATAATTGGACTACTATGCCAGATTCTACAAGTACATATAAGATAGTACCAAAGTATGAAAGTGATATCTATTATCAACATGCAGGAACATTATCTTTGGAAAGTGGTGTCTATTATTTGTATGTGACAGGTTTTGATGGACAGCTTGTTAAGTTAAAAGCAAGTGACGGAACTCTAATATATAAGTTCGGCATTAAAGAGGGGATAGAACCTTATAGTTGGATTGGAGATATTAATAATGATGGTTCATTAGAAGTAATTATTAGTTGCTTGGATAAACATGTATACTGCTTAAAGGCAAGTGATGGAAGTTTGGTATGGAATACTACTCTAAGTGAGCCTAATGATGCATTTATAAATGTAAATAGTGAGATTGCTAGTCGAGATAATAGAGTATATGTATTGAATGGCTCAACAGGAATAGTTGAAAATTACACACGTGACGTTGGAGGGGATTCGGATTGTAGACCCTTCACATACCCCTCATTAAGTGGATTCGTTTGTGGTTCTGATACTGGTTATATATGTAAATATGATAATGATTGCGAATGTGAATGGTTTTATAAAGCAATGGATTCTACTAATACTTCAATGATTTCTGCGACTTTAAATGACGACTTAATATTAATACAAGGAGATCAAGCTGGAGGTCTTTATTTTTTAGATACTAATGGAAAAGTAATAAAACAAATGTGTTTAAAAGGTGGAATTGAAGGTACTCCATGTATAGAAGAATATACAGATTATTTTGTATTGTATGTTACAACTATTGAAGGATGGGTATATGCGATAAAAATATCAAATTAAATAGTAAAAAAGACTTAAAAAATTATTTAGGTCTTTTTATCATTTAATAACAAATTATAAAAAGAAAGGAATGATTATTAATGTCAGATTTAATAACATTAAATGAATTAGAACTTATTGACGGTGATGTTATAACTCAAGAAGTCATAGGAAAAATTGATTCAAATACAACGGCAATTCAAACGGCAATAAATAGTAATTCAAATAAAATTGGTGATTTAAATGGTTCAGGATTAACAGAAACAGATTTAGCTACTGCAATAAAAAATGATCGTTCGTCATTGTCAGATATTGAGCAACAAAATAATGATGTGGTTCATTTAATTTCATTTCCCCGAATAGGTGCTGAAGCAGATGATACAGGCAGATTGCAAAGAGCAATTGATTCCTTTACTGGCAATTTTGCTGGAACTATATTAATAGCAGAAACTATACACGTATCTAATAAAATTACTTGTAATAAAACAGGTTTAATACTGCAAGGTGTAAGCAATAAAAAATCTAAAATTATTTCTAGTTATGCTGGTGTTACCTTAGAAATAAAGCCACTATATAACGGTTCACCTTACACCAATACAGGATATTGTAAATTTTTTGCAAATGACATAGCAATACAAGCGGAAGGTGATGCAATAACAAGTGGTACAGGCTTATGGTTACAATGGATTTATGCATCTAGTTTTATAAATTTATTTACAAGCGGATTTTCTAAGCATATTGTTTTAAAAGGTAGTCATTTAAATACTTTTTATAATTTATTTCAACAAAATTCTGATAACACAGAACAGGAGATTGAATTACATACTCGTGGAGTTGGATTAAGTGCGGACAGTATACTTGATGTTGCTGGAGAAACTACTTCAAATAATAATCATATTATTGGTGGTTGGATGTCGGGTACAAGTTGGGATTTAACAGGATTAAACGGAACAGTAGTTGAGAAAATCGATATCGAACCTGCTAGTAATTCATTTATATGTGGTAATGGTACAATATTTAAGGACTGCCGTTTTGAGAGAATGGATTATGATGCTGTGCATGGGTTATATGCAAGTTTTCCATGGTTTGTATTAGGCAATAATAATAAATTTTATAATAATGTTATAGCACAATCGGGAGCTAGCGAAAATGGAGATTTACCAATTTATCAAATTAATGGAGATTTTAATGAAATAGAAATAGATAATAATGTTCCCTATAATCAGGGATTAGTATCATTTGGTGATGCGGCAAAAGGGAATATAATAACTTATAAAGCGCAATTTATGGATTATCAAAATACTGGTTTAGATGTAAATTATAAAGTTGAAAGAGAGTCTATAAGATACAATAATAAACAAAACAGGATTGTTTTTATAGATAATTTACAAGGTACAATTACTGATATAGTTGGTAGTAATACAAAAGCACAGGGAGAGTTTACATGTGTATGTAGTAAAAATGTTGTATTAAAACAGGGAGCTAATTATGATTGGGACTATCAGGGTTGTGTAAGTAGTGATGTAGATATCCCCTTGCCTATTGGACGAGCAGTAGGGAGCACATCATTTGTAAAAGTAACATTAAACACAAGCAATGGAAATAGAAGAATGCTACTAAATACCCCAATTGTTCAGACAGCAACAGTTGCTGGAATTTACGCCATGACAGCAACTGTTTATATTCCGAGTACAAGCAGTATAGGTATACTTATCGGGGCAACTTTAAATACACTCACACCAATAAAAGCAAGGAATAAATGGGTGACTATAAGAAGTAGAGCTTACTTTAATGTAGGTGATGTTATTCAACCAACACTGTCCATGATTGGTATCAGTGGAGATATTTTTTACGTAGGAGAGATAAGTGTTTGTGCTGGTAATACAGCAGTATATATTCCTAATGCGACAACAAGTGCTGTAACTGCATCATTTTAGTTGAAAATTTATAAATATAGGAGATGATTTAATTGGCTTTAAAAATTAATTACAATTTTAAAATACAATATAATTTAGGACTAGGAGGATTTAATTCAAAAGAAGTATTAGCAAATATATTAACAACTGATCAATTGCAACAACTACAGGACTCTATTGATAAAGATTTTTTAATAGAAAATGTTTATTGTAAAATTGATTCGATAAATGGTAATAAAAATAATGTAGAAATAAGGATTAACATTTATAAAGATGAAACAAAACAAGTATTTATATCAAGCAATATTTATAATTTTGAACCAAGTTTAGAAAATGTAGACAATTTTATAAAACAAGGTTATGACTACCTAAAGACTTTAAATGAATATAAAGGTGCAGTAGATTTATTAGATTGATTTTCTACACAATAGGAGAATAGTATGTATTAATATGTTTAAGTATGTATGAATAAGTGTGAAATAGAATAATGGAAAATAATGTTGTATAATCTCCTTAATAGGGGGTTATTTTTGTATGAAGAAAAAGCTAAACATTACATTAGATCCTGAGGTACTAGATGAATTTTGCAAATATGCATCCAAGTATGGAACTTCAATTTCTGGTTGGATAGAAGTAAAAATGACAGAGTTTATTGAAGAAGAAAAAGAAGTTGAAGAAATTAGAAAACAGATAAGAGCTAAGAAAGGCACTAAGTAATTTAGTGTCTTTTCTCATGCAAAAAAAGCAGTAAGAAGGTGATTTTATCAAGAATTTATTCAAAGACGAATTGTTATTAGCAAACTTTATAAGTAATTTATTTTATTCAATAGCTTATCCAGTAGTACATTTTACACTTATTAAAGATGTAGGTGAAAAAATGATAGCTCTTAACTCTATAATAATTTGTACAGCAGGAGTTTTATTCCCTATATTGTGGAATAAGTATTCAAAATTATATAAATCATATGGCTATTTATTAACAGCTGAAGGTATAACGTATATTACTATAGGAATATTGATAGTTACTGGTTGCATTAGCAATACACTTTATTATATTTTAGATACCATTTTATTTTCATTGATAACTAAGAATATTATTTGTGGTGGGAATAAATTAAGAGCTATAAGATATAATTCAGAAAAAATAAGAGAAGAATATGATAATAATTCAACTATAGTTGCTAATTTCAGTAGTCTGTTAGGATTTGGAATAAGTTTTGTTATCATGATACCTTCAAACATAGCATTTATATTTATAACTATAGGAATATGTATAGATAATATATTTTATTATAAAGCATATAAAAAGAGTTTAAGTAATGCGCAATAATCTTTGTGACTATGTGCAAACCGTTGTAAATACAGGGTTATACGCATTTTAGGACATAGGTGCGACATGTGATTTAAACCAATTTATTGTAATTGAATAAAATTTTAGAAAAGAACTTAGTTTTAATTGCTAGGTTCTTTTTCTATTGCAAAAAAATGAGGTGATTAGAATAGCAAAAAATAAAATATATTACGGAGTTATATACGAAGGAAATTTCTATAGAAAATCAAATGATTTGAGATTAAGGTACGATACAAATGTAGTTGTATATGATATGAATGGGAATTATTTTGCAACAACGAATGCAGAAAACATATATAATGTAATAGGAAGTTATAATTCAACTTTAATGTTAAAAGTTTTACATGGCGAAAAACCTTCTGTAAGTAATTATTTCTTATTTTATGAAGATGAATTTACAACAAACAAATTAAAAGAATGTATGAAGAAAAAGAGATTTAATAGAGATTTTGCTTTATTTACTATTGGAAAAGAATGTATTGGTATATGGAATAATATATTACAATGCTCAAGAGAACAATCATTAGCTAAAAGACGTGGTATGCAACTTCAATTAAATATAGAACCAAAACAACATCCTAGAAAATACATATGTAAATTTATAGATAACTTAGATGAAGAATTGCAACAATCTTTAGATTTTTATTTAGATTCAAATAAAAGACAAGCTATTTAATAAAATATATAAAATCACTTGAATTTATATTGAATAAGTGTTAATATTACATTGTTAAATAAAATATATAAAATAAAAGAAGGAAGAGTGATTTTTATGTTCGAAGAAAGTAACAATCAAGGGATAAGAAATTGTATGGATGAAGCCGTCATAAAAATGGTCGGGAAAATAAGCCTTAGTTTCGATGAGGTATTCTTTCACGATTTGGACAAGCAAAGACAACTAAAAGCGATTTTGGAAGAAAGTTTATATGGATATGATATTATAAGTCAGTCGAAAGAACTTCTTGTATCAGACATGGAAGAAAAGATAGCTATGTATTTAGGAGTTAGGACGTTGGAAGGATTGGCATTAAGTACTAAAAATAATTATCGTAGAATTTTATATAAGTTCTCCAGTTGTTTTTCAACAAAAACAATCTCAATGATTACTACTATGGATATTAGGTACTTTCTTATGGCATACAAGCAGAAAAATGTTAAAGACAGTACATTAAATGGAGTAATATTTGCATTAAAAACATTTTTTAATTGGTTACTAGAAAACGAAATACTTGTAAAAGACCCTTGTAGGCAAATTAAAATAGTAAAGACAGAAAAGAGATTAAAACAAGTAGCTACAGATGAAGAAATTGAAATGCTAAAAGATAATTGTAAAACATTGAGAGAAAAATGTCTACTAAGCTTTGCATTAGATACAGGTTGTAGGGTTACTGAAATTAGTAATTGTAAAATAAGCAATTGCAACTTTAAAGATTTAAGTTGTACTGTTATTGGTAAAGGTGATAAACAAAGAATTGTATATTTTACTATTAAAACAAAAAGATTATTAGAAAAATACATAAAAGAAAGAACAGAATTTAAAAATTGTGATTCGTTATTTATATCTGATAAGTTTCCTCATGAGGCAGTCAAAAGTAGGGCATTACAACTTGTATTTAGCAATATAAAACATAAAGCAAACTTAGATGATAAAACTTATATAACTATGCATGGGTGTCGCAGGTGGCTGGGCAGTCATCTCATAAATAAGAATATCCCTATGGAAAGTATAAGACAAATTTTAGGACATGAAAATAGTTCTACTACTCAGCTTTATGCTCAAGCTAGTCAATCTACAATTAGTCATGATTATA
>Ga0302167_10000489_pt1 | contig 19210 bp, 12 predicted proteins | sample I_Fen_N1_1_FD_193496 | JGI IMG/M metagenome (GOLD analysis project Ga0302167, IMG submission 193496) | Peat permafrost microbial communities from Stordalen Mire near Abisko, Sweden - I_Fen_N1_1 | ecosystem: Environmental > Terrestrial > Soil > Wetlands > Permafrost | place: Sweden: Abisko...
TCACGGGAATAAAGGTATTGTATCACGTATCGTTCGTCAGGAGGACATGCCATTTCTAGAAGATGGAACTCCTGTGGATATTGTACTGAACCCACTGGGTGTACCTTCGCGTATGAACCTTGGACAAATTTTTGAAACCGTTTTAGGATGGGCAGGAAAAGAATTGGGTTTGCGTTTTGCAACTCCTATCTTCGACGGAGCCAGCTTAGATGATTTGAACGTCTGGACTGATAAAGCCGGTGTTCCAAATTACGGAAAAACATATTTGTATGATGGTGGAACCGGCGAACGTTTTGACCAAACTGCCACTGTAGGTGTTATTTATATGTTGAAACTGGGTCACATGGTTGAAGACAAAATGCACGCGCGTTCTATCGGACCATACTCGCTCATTACTCAACAGCCTCTTGGCGGTAAAGCTCAATTCGGGGGTCAACGTTTCGGAGAAATGGAAGTTTGGGCACTCGAAGCATTCGGTGCTGCTCACATTCTTCAAGAAATTCTGACAGTAAAATCGGATGACGTTATGGGACGTGCCCGTACTTACGAAGCAATTGTAAAAGGCGATCCTATGCCAACACCTGGAATTCCGGAATCTCTCAACGTATTGTTGCACGAACTCCGTGGATTAGGTCTGAGCATCAGTTTAGATTAAAAATAAATCGTTTGTTTATATCCGCTATAAAAATCGGATATAAACTTTCGATTAAAATTAAATCTACATTGAACTTTCAAAAAATGTAAATCTTATAACTATTTATAAAACAGAGACATGGCTTTTAAAAATGATAATAAGGTAAAGAGTAATTTTAATAAAATTTCGATTGGTCTTGCATCATCCGAAGAAATATTAAAATTATCGAGTGGCGAGGTTCTCAAACCCGAAACCATTAATTATCGTACCTACAAACCAGAGCGTGATGGTCTGTTCTGCGAACGCATTTTCGGTCCGACTAAGGATTTTGAATGTCATTGCGGAAAATACAAACGTATCCGTTACAAAGGCATTGTCTGCGACCGTTGTGGTGTAGAAGTGACTGAGAAAAAAGTTCGTCGTGAACGTATGGGACACATCCAATTGGTGGTTCCTGTAGCTCACATCTGGTATTTCCGCTCACTACCGAACAAGATCGGTTATCTGCTCGGAATGCCAACCAAGAAACTCGATTCAATTATTTATTACGAGAAATATGTCATTATTCAGGGAGGAATTCTTGAGAATGGCGAAAACATTACGCAAAGCGAATTACTTTCAGAAGACGAGTATCTTGATATTCTTGAAGCTCTTCCACGCGAAAATCAATTGTTGGATGACAACGACCCTGAAAAGTTTATTGCTAAAATGGGTGCCGATGCTATTTACGATTTATTGAGTCGTTTGGATTTAGATGTTTTATCATACGACCTGCGTCATAAAGCTAATAACGATACTTCGCAACAACGTAAAAATGAAGCGTTGAAACGTCTGCAAATTGTAGAATCGTTCCGTGCTTCTAAATTACGTAACAAGCCTGAGTGGATGATCATTAAGATCGTTCCGGTTATTCCACCTGAATTGCGCCCATTGGTGCCACTTGATGGTGGTCGTTTCGCTACTTCAGATTTGAATGACTTGTATCGTCGTGTTATTATTCGTAACAATCGTTTGAAACGTTTAATTGAAATCAAAGCACCAGAAGTAATTTTACGTAACGAAAAACGTATGCTTCAGGAAGCAGTAGATTCATTATTCGATAACTCACGTAAATCAAGTGCCGTTAAAACAGATGCTAACCGTCCGTTGAAATCACTTTCTGACTCATTGAAAGGTAAGCAGGGTCGTTTCCGCCAGAACTTACTTGGTAAACGTGTAGATTACTCGGCTCGTTCAGTTATTGTCGTTGGACCTGAATTAAAAATGCATGAATGCGGTTTGCCTAAAGATATGGCTGCCGAATTATATAAACCGTTTGTTATACGCAAACTTATTGAACGCGGAATTGTAAAAACGGTAAAATCGGCTAAGAAAATTGTCGATCGTAAAGACCCTGTAATCTGGGATATTTTAGAGTACGTGATGAAAGGACATCCCGTATTACTAAACCGTGCCCCTACTCTTCACCGTTTAGGTATCCAGGCTTTCCAACCTAAAATGATTGAAGGCAAAGCAATTCAACTTCACCCGCTATCTTGTACGGCATTCAACGCCGACTTTGATGGTGACCAGATGGCTGTTCACTTACCACTTGGAAACGAAGCAATTCTTGAAGCACAAATGTTGATGTTGGCTTCACATAATATTCTGAATCCTGCAAATGGTGCTCCGATTACAGTGCCATCGCAAGACATGGTGCTAGGTTTGTATTACATTACAAAACCGCGTGCAGGAGCTTTGGGTGAAGGTCTTATATTTTATTCGCCGGAAGAAGCGGAAATAGCATATAACGAGAAAAAAGTAGCACTACATGCTCCAATTAAAGTAAAAACTTTGGATTTAAATGCTGAAGGGGATCTTGAACTGCAATTGATTGAAACTACTGTTGGACGTATCTTATTTAACAAATGTGTTCCGCCTCAAGTAGGTTATATCAATGAGTTGCTTTCAAAAAAATCATTACGTGACATTATTGGTAACGTTATTGATATTTGTGGAGTAGCTCGTACAGCTCAATTCCTAGATGACATCAAAGATCTGGGTTACTATATGGCCTTCAAAGGCGGCTTATCATTTAATCTCAATGATGTTATTATACCACCTGAAAAAGAAGTTTTAGTGAAGGAAGGTAATGCAGAAGTTGAAGAGATTTTGAATAACTATAATATGGGATTCATTACTTTCAACGAACGTTACAATCAGATTATTGATACGTGGACACATATTAACTCGAAATTGTCTAATATTTTAATGAAACAACTTTCGACTGACAACCAAGGGTTTAACTCTGTTTACATGATGTTGGATTCTGGAGCTCGTGGATCTAAAGAACAGATTCGTCAGCTTTCAGGTATGCGTGGTTTGATGGCAAAACCTCAAAAATCAGGTGCTGAAGGTGGTCAGATTATTGAAAACCCAATTCTTTCTAACTTTAAAGAAGGACTTTCGGTATTGGAATACTTTATTTCAACCCACGGTGCTCGTAAAGGTTTGGCAGATACAGCTTTGAAAACTGCTGATGCAGGATACCTGACTCGTCGTCTGGTAGACGTTTCGCAAGACGTTATCATCAATGAAGATGATTGTGGAACATTGCGTGGTTTGATTGCTACCGAAATGAAAAACAACGAAGAAGTTATTTCTTCTCTATACGAACGTATTCTTGGTCGTGTTTCAGTTCATGATATTTATCATCCACTTACAGCTGAATTATTAGTTGCTTCGGGTGAACAAATTACAGAAACACATGCAAGAAAGATTCAAGATTCACCTATCGAACGAGTTGAGATTCGTTCGGTGCTGACCTGCGAATCGAAAAAAGGGGTATGTGCTAAATGCTACGGACGTAACCTGGCAACAGGTAAGATGGTTCATATAGGCGAAGCTGTTGGTGTTATCGCAGCTCAGTCAATCGGTGAACCGGGAACTCAGTTGACACTTCGTACATTCCACGTCGGTGGAGTTGCTTCGAATGTTGGAGCCGAATCTAAAATCACCTTACGCTACGATGGTCGCCTTGAATTTGAAGAGCTTCGTACCGTTGATGCTGTTGAAGATAATAAAAATGTCCATCAGGTAGTAGTAAGCCGTCTGGCCGAAATGCGTGTGGTTGATGTAAATACAGGTATAGCTCTTACCACTCAAAATATCCCTTACGGGTCCAAATTATACGTAAAAGATGGTGATTTAGGAACAAAAGGTCAGATTATTTGCGACTGGGATCCATTTAATGCGGTAATTATTTCTGAAACTGATGGTAAAATTGAATTTGAAGATGTAATTGAAGGTATTACTTTCAAAACAGAAACAGATGATGCTACCGGATTACGTGAAAAAATTCTTATCGAGTCTAAAGATCGTAATAAAGTTCCTAGCGCCCACATTTTATCAAAAGATGGTTCAATACTTCGTACGTACAACTTACCTGTGGGTGCCCACTTGGTGTTAGATAACGGAGATAAGATTAAAACCGGTCAGATGCTGGTAAAAATACCGCGTGCAGTTGGTAAAGCCGGTGATATTACCGGTGGTCTTCCACGTGTTACTGAATTATTCGAAGCCCGTAACCCATCTAATCCGGCTGTTGTAGCTGAAATTGACGGTGAAGTAACTTTCGGAAAAATCAAACGTGGTAACCGTGAATTAACTGTAAGCTCAAAAACCGGTGAAATCAAAAAATACATGATTCCACTTTCCAGGCAAATTCTTGTTCAGGAAAATGACTTTGTACGTGCAGGAACACCGCTTTCGGATGGTGCAACTACACCTTCGGATATTCTATTAATCAAAGGACCTACTGCGGTTCAGGATTATATTGTAAATGAAGTTCAGGACGTTTACCGCTTACAAGGTGTGAAAATCAATGATAAACACTTTGAAGTAATTGTACGTCAGATGATGCGTAAAGTTGAAATTCTGGAACAAGGCGATACTCGCTTCCTTGAAAAACAAATCGTTGACAAACATGACTTCATGGAAGAAAACGATCGTATTTGGGGTAAAAAAGTAATTTTAGATGCCGGTGATTCTGCAACGCTGAAACCAGGACAAATTATTACTGCCCGTAAATTACGTGATGAAAACAGTATGCTTAAACGCCGCGATATGAAATTAGTTGAAACACGCGATGCAATTGCTGCTACTTCTAATCAGATATTACAAGGAATCACTCGTGCTGCTCTTCAAACCAATAGCTTTATGTCGGCTGCTTCTTTCCAGGAAACTACGAAAGTATTGAACGACGCTGCTATCAACGGAAAAGTAGACCGTCTGGAAGGATTGAAAGAAAACGTTATTTGTGGACATTTGATTCCTGCCGGAACAGGACAACGCGACTTCGACAAAATAGTAGTTTACTCACGCGATGAGTACGACAAAAAAGTTGATGCCCGTAAGAATGTGCTGGATATAGAAGAAAGTGAAACAGAAGAATAACTAATCTTCTTGCCTAAAACTATTTATAAACGAGCTTGTTTTCTTTTTGAAGACAAGCTCGTTTTTTGTAGTAGCAACTTTTGGTATGCTCAAAAAAACACAGTATCTTAGCATTAATTTTGAAATTAATCGGAGTTAAGAACTCAAACCTATCATTAAAATGGAAAACAATTATTGTATCATCATGGCCGGTGGCGTTGGAAGCCGCTTTTGGCCGTTCAGTCGTAATAACCGCCCTAAACAATTCCTAGATTTCTTTGGTACCGGACGCTCACTCCTACAACTCACTTTTGATAGAATAAATCATCTAGTACCTGCTGAAAATATAATTATAGTATCCAATATTATTTATAAAGATTTGATATTGGAACAACTCCCCAAAATTAAAGCCGATCAGGTATTACTGGAACCTAACAGACGTAACACCGCGCCTTGCATTGCTTATGCTATCAATCGCATCAAAGCTATGACCGACAAAGCTAACATTATAGTTGCCCCTTCGGATCATTTGATTTTGAAAGAGACTGACTTTTTGGATACCATTAAAACAGGGCTTGATTTTGTAGATAAAAATGATTGTATCCTAACGTTGGGTATTAAACCCAGCAGACCGGAAACTGGCTATGGCTATATCCAGATTGCTGAAGGTGAAACTAACCTACGCAAAGTTAAAACATTTACAGAAAAACCAAACGCTGAACTCGCTCAGGTTTTTTATGAAACAGGCGAGTTTTTCTGGAACTCAGGTATCTTTTTGTGGAACCTTCAAACTATAGTCAAGGCTTTTGATGAATTATTACCTGAAGTTGCCAACAAATTCAATGCTGGAGAAAAATTTTATAACACTGATAATGAGCAGGCCTTTATAGATGAAATGTATGCTTCATGTCCTAATATCTCTATTGACTATGGTATTATGGAAAAAGCAATAGATGTACATGTTTTATGTTCCGATTTTGGCTGGACTGACCTGGGAACATGGGGTTCATTGTATGAAATGTCTCCAAAAGATGAAAACGAAAATGTAGCACTGAAATGTAAAACTGCTTTTTACGAAAGCGAAGGCAACATAGTGGTACTTCCTCCTGAAAAGTTGGCTGTAATTCAGGATTTGAAAGGCTATATTGTGGCTGAATCCGACAATGTTTTACTAATATGCAAACTGGAAGAAGAACAACGCATTCGTCAGTTTGTCAATGATATGAATGTAACTTTCGACGGGAAATTTAATTAAAAGTTGATAATCTACAGTTGGCACTTGGCAGTCTTTAATTATCGAAGGTATCATAATTAGAAACTACCAACTGCCAACTTTCAGTTAATATAATGAGCGATATAATTCATCTTTTACCCGATTCTGTAGCCAATCAAATAGCAGCCGGAGAAGTTATACAACGTCCAGCTTCGGTACTAAAAGAGTTGGTAGAGAATTCAATCGATGCCGGAGCCACTTTTATTCAGATTCTGATAAAAGATGCCGGACGAACGTTGATTCAGGTTGTTGATAATGGGAAAGGAATGAGCGAAACAGATGCCCGCATGGCATTTGAACGTCACGCGACCTCGAAAATAAAAAATGCAGACGATTTATTTTCATTGCGTACCATGGGATTCCGTGGCGAAGCCTTAGCATCAATAGCAGCCATAGCACAAGTAGAGTTACGTACGCGAAGAGCTGAAAATGAACTTGGCGTATTAGTTGAAATTGCAGGCACACGGGTTTTTAAACAAGAATCTGTTCAGTGCGATCTGGGAACTTCTTTTCAGGTTAAGAATTTATTTTTCAATGTACCTGCCCGAAGACGATTTCTGAAAAGTGACAATGTAGAAAAGAGTCATATTCTAACAGAATTTTACAGAATAGCTCTGGTTAACGCTTCTGTCGCTTTTTCATTTTTCGATGGAGATGAGGAGATTTTTCAGCTACCTGCATCCAACAATAAAATCCGTATTGAGAATATATTTGGGAAAAGTGCAAAAAAACGATGGCAACAGCAACTTCTTAGCATTGAGACCTCCACTAATCTGGTTAGCATATTTGGTTATGTTGGCAAACCGGAATATGCGCAAAAATCTGCAACCCAGTATTTCTTTGTTAACGGGAGATATATGCGCCATCCCTACTTCCATAAAGCGGTATTACTGGCGTATAATCAAATGATTCAGGCATCGGAGAGTCCGAATTATTTCATATATTTTGATGTTGACCCGCAAACTATTGACGTCAATATTCATCCAACAAAAACCGAGATTAAATTTGAAAACGAACAGGCTATCTGGTCGATACTAACTGCAGCTGTAAAAGAAGCGCTGGGCAAATTCAATGTTATTCCTTCTATTGATTTTGATCAGGAAGGCGCCGTAGATATACCCACTACTATTTCGGTAGAGAATGTGCGGCCACCTCAAACAAACTTTAATCCAAATTACAATCCTTTCGGCACTTCAAATTACAAAAGGCCTGTACTGGATTGGGAGGATTTATACGGAGGATTCGAGAAGAAAGATGAACCTTCAGAATCGGTTATCGATTGGGAGCCTGAAACAGAAATAATCATAACCCCCTCATTCACTCAGCAAGAACAACAAAAGGTAATTGAAAACCTGGAAACCAGAGCAGAAAATTATCAATATAAGAATCGCTTTATTCTTACCGGACTAAAATCCGGTTTATTAATGATAGATCAGCATCGAGCACACACTCGTATCTTATTTGATCTGTTTCTTAGTCAGATAGAGAATTCCAAAGGATCGTCTCAGCAAGTACTATTCCCAGAGATACTGGAACTAAGTGCTGATGACGCTTTATTTTTCGAGCAAATAATACCGGATTTACAACACGTGGGATTTGAGTTTGAAACCATGGAGAACCATACCTATAGCGTTAAAGGAGTTTCTTCGCATGTGGGCACCGGCAGCGTAATTGATTTGCTGCTGGAAATGCTGGACAAAGCGAAAACCACAGCCCAAAATCCCACAGCCAGCATCCACGAAGCCATTTCGCTATCGCTAGCAGAGGCTTCTTCAATAAAATCGGGTCAGCGCCTATCTTCCGAAGAAATGAGTGATCTGATTGACCGCCTTTTTGCCTGTTCCAATCATAATTTTACTCCGGATGGAAAAAAGATTATGACCATTTTCTCTCAGGATGAGCTTGAGAAACGCTTTTGACACGCTTGATTTTTAGTAGAAAGAAATGAAAACTTTAGTTATATTCGATTTGGATGGCACGCTGCTCGATACGGTTGCCGACTTGGCTGCCAGCACTAATTATGCTTTAGAACAGTGTGGATTTCCAACCCACGAAGCGGAGGCTTATAAATTTTTTGTGGGAAATGGCATTAATAAACTATTTGAAAGAGCATTGCCCGATGGAGCTAAAGATCAGGAGACTATTTTGAAAATCAGAAAGTATTTCATTGAATATTACAACGGTCACAATTCAGAACTAACAGTTCCCTATCCGGGAATATCGGAATTACTTAGCACTTTGCAATCTAAAAACATTCAACTTGCAGTAGCCTCTAATAAATACCATCAAGCAACGACAGAATTAATTCAGCATTTTTTTCCAGAGATCCACTTTGCGGCTGTTTTTGGACAACGGGAAAGCGTACCAATTAAACCAAATCCTGCAATCATAGACGATATTCTAGCTATAACCGAGACAGACAGAAAAGATGTTTTGTATATTGGTGATTCGGGGGTAGATATGCAAACTGCTCAAAATGCAGGTGTCGATGCTGCTGGAGTTACCTGGGGCTTTCGTCCCAGAGCAGAACTCGAACAATTCGGACCAAAATATATTGTAGATGATATAAGCAAAATTCTTGAAATCATAGCATAAAAAAACCGCCTTATTGGCGGTTTTTTTATGCTATCTAAATCTCATACTATTCTTCTTTCACCTGAGGGGTAATAAGTTTGTAACCTTTACCGTGAATATTGATAATAGCTACGTTTTCATCGTCCTTCAACAATTTGCGTAATTTAGTGATATACACATCCATGCTACGTGCATTGAAGTAATTATCATCAACCCATATTGTTTTCAGTGCAAAATTACGTTCTAAAATACTATTGGCATTTGCAGCCAAAAGGTTCAGTAATTCTGATTCTTTGGTTGTAAGCTTTTTAGATTCGCCTTCGTATGTAAGCATCTGTTTTTGAGCATCAAAAATAAACTCTCCGATTTGATATGTAACCACATCTTTCGCACGTTTTCCTTTTACCCTGCGCAAAATGGATTCAATACGGTAAAGTAATTCCTCCATGCTGAATGGTTTTGACAAATAATCATCAGCACCTAATTTAAATCCCTGCAAGATATCTTCTTTCATCGATTTTGCTGTAAGGAAGATAATAGGCACTTCAGAATTCAATGAGCGTACGTCAGCAGCCAAAGCGAATCCGTCTTTTTTAGGCATCATCACATCAAAAACACATAAGTCATATTTGTTCTTAGAAAAAGCTCTGTAGCCGGCTTCACCATCAGGTTGTAAGTCTGCATCGTAACCTTTTGTCTGCAAATATTCTCTGAGAAGCATGCCAAGATTTTCATCATCTTCGCACAACAAAATTTTTACTTTTTCGTCAGTCATAATTCGTAATTTTTTAATGTTGGTATTGTAATAGTGAATTTTGTTCCAATTTTTAGTTCGCTTTCCACTTTAATGGATCCACGATGTTCAGTAACTATCTTTTTTACATAAGCAAGACCTAGTCCAAATCCTTTAACGTTATGCAGATTTCCTGTAGATACACGATAAAATTTTTCGAAGATTCGTCTTAAATCATCTTTATTGATTCCGATTCCATTGTCTTCGATACTAATAATCAAGTTGTCCTTTTCATTCCAGGTTTCTATAGTCAATAGCAATGGTTTATCGCTGTATTTTAGCGCATTGTCCATTAAATTAAAAATTACATTTGTAAAATGCACTTCATCAACCAAGGCCACATCATTGGCAGCTTTGAGGTTTGACGTAATTTTTCCTCCCTTACTGGTAACTTTTAAAGAAAAATTGTTGACTATATCTGATATTAATGAGTTTATTGAAATTTCATTAAGTTTTAATATCGATTTATCTTTCTCAAATATAGCCATTTGCAACACTTTCTCTACTTGCAAACTCAATCGTTTAGTCTCATCTTTTATTACCTTCGAGATATGCTTTAGTGTTTCTGGAGTTTTACCTACGCCCGGATCCTGCAACATTTGCGAAGCTAACGAAATGGTCGAAATCGGAGTTTTAAGCTCATGAGTCATATTATTCACAAAGTCGTTTTTCATATTATTGAGCTTCTTCTGTCTGAAAATGATAATAATAGCTACAATAAATATACTCAGAATAATTAGTACCAGCGCCAGCGAAGGCAAAAGTAAGTTCATCGAACTTAAGATATAGTTTTGCTTTGTTGGAAACGTAACCTGCAAATAGGCAGCTTTGCTCGACTCTTCGAGCGGAAACAGTTTTTGGGTGTATATGTTGCTCTGTATTTCTATTTCGTCCTGCTTAATATCCTTATGACAATTATAAATAACTTTTCCTTGCTTATCCACTACCGAATAAGTGAAAGGAAGCGTTACTCCATTATTTACAAGTACCTTAGTCAGGATTCCATCTAAATCCTCAAAATTAACCCGCTCGTTAATCTCCTTTTGATCAATCTCTTTCATCCAACGGAAAACCGCCTGATCTAATATCGTTTTAGAACGTGAGAAGTTTTGTTTAAATTTCTCCTGCAGATAGCGAGAAGTTTCTTCGATGGTTGACTGCCCATGACGCGTTTTTAAACGTATAGTCGGTCTGTTTATCTGCTCAGAAGTCAGTTTAAGATTTCCGGCCATGCTGTCGATGTTCTTCTTCATCTGACTGGTCTGAGAATCCTGACTTAACAATCTGCTTTTGCTCCCAGAGTAATCATCGCCTTCGAGTGTTTGTCCCAGATACTCCAAAGCCTCATTTTCTTCTACTAAACTTACCGTCTGAAACAGACTTCGTTGAACATTGTCATTAAACTGACTTTCAATCATTTCTGCATTTATCCTTACATATCTTGCTTGCAGGAGAATAAGTCCTACAAAAGTTAATGCCATTGAGATAATAAGAATCCAGATAGTTGCTTTCTTCATAACACGACAAATTTACATCAAAATATATTCTTAAACATCATATTAACAACAAAAAGGCGTTATTTTTTATCAAAAACAATATTTATTGTATTATTTTTACGTAACATACCGGTCGAATTTAAACAATAAAGATTATTTTAATATAATTCAAGCGCAATCGCCTCAAAAACCAAACAAAAATTTAAATTTTTACGTTAATGGATACTTATCACCCATTAATGCACTACTTACACATTAACTATTCAACACAAAAGAACAATCTATAAGCTTGTAATACTATTATCAGCAATTTCAACGCTTCTTAGCTATCAACATAAATTGCTCGTAATCTGATATTTTACCTTTAACTCTCTCACGCGAAAGTACGTTGTACGTATGAGACGAAACAACATCAAAGCCAGCCTGCTCAAACTGTGAAGATAATTGCACTGCATCAAATCCACAATGAGGAATAGGCTCGAATCTATGAAATGAACCGTCTTCAGTTCGAATATCTCCTACTATTATCACAGCATTAGGCTTCATTATTTTAGACAAGTGAAGTAAGGCTTTATCAATGTCCGGAATATGATGGAAGGCCATGCAAGAAAATACCAAATCAATATCTTGTTTTTGGTATTCAAAAATCTCACCATGTACAATCTCAACCAATTCATCACCATTCAATTTACCCTTCAACACCTCCAACATAGATTGAGAAGTATCTTCGAAAACCAAAGCATTTATTCCGTCTAATAATTGAAGGCCGACCAAACCAGTACCGGCTCCTATTTCCAAGCCCTTCCAACTCTTCTGTAGCTTTACGTTTTGGATCAGTTCATGTACAAAAATTAGGGTCATAGCTACCTTTTCAGGACTATCCCATTCAGCAGCCCTCGCGGCAAAATTATCAATCATACTTATTATCCCCTATATTCTTTTAAATTAAAACAGTATAACTCCTTTTTAAACCAATTTGTTTAATGAAATTCGGTCAATCTCATTACTTAATTTTAATTGCATAATGATTCAAAAAAGCACTATATTTGTAGTCTTATAGTTCATTATAAAATTAAAACGGTTCACTTAGCAAAATGAAAAACCTATTAAAAACAAGTATTATGGCAATAGCCGTTATAGCAGCATGTGGAGCTGCAAACGCCGAAACTCCTATTATAGGGAAACAGCAACCAAAAATATCAAACAGACTTATGACACCTGAGGTTCTATGGTCATTTGGTCGCGTAGGCGGAGTCCAAGTCTCACCCGACAGAACAAAAGTTCTGTACAGTGTATCCTACTACAGCATTGCCGAGAACAAAGGAAACTCAGAGCTTTTTGTGATGAACACCGATGGTTCCGACAAAAAGCAAATTACAAAAACCGCCACTCGCGAAGCAGCTGCAAAATGGATGAAAGATGGCGAGCATATTGCTTTTTTATCATCAGAAACAGGCAGCATGCAATTATGGACTATGAAAGCCGACGGTAGCGAACGCAAACAAATAACCGATGTGAAAGATGGAATCAATGATTTCGCGTTATCGCCGGACGAAACAAAACTTCTTTTTGTTGCCGATGTGAAGTACGGAGAAAGCACCGTAGACAAATACCCCGATCTGCCAAAATCGAGTGGTATAATCGTAACGGATTTGATGTACAAACACTGGGACGAATGGGCAAAAACCGTTCCACATCCTTTCGTGGCAGACATAAAAGAGGGCAAAATTGCAAATATTGTTGACATATTAAATGGTGAGCCCTATGAAAGCCCCATGAAACCCTTTGGTGGAATAGAACAACTTGCCTGGAGCCCCGATGGAAAAACCGTGGCCTACACTTGTAGAAAGAAAACCGGGAAAGAATATGCTCTGTCAACTAACTCCGATATCTACTTCTACACCCTATCTACCGGCAAAACAGAGAATAAAACACAAGGCATGATGGGATACGACCAGAATCCGACATTCTCGCCCGACGGCAAATGGCTGGCATGGGAAAGCATGGAACGGGATGGATACGAAGCGGATAAAAACCGTTTGTTTGTCATGAATCTGCAAACCGGCGAAAAGACCGATCTTTCAGCCAACTTCGATCAGAATTCGGGCTCACTGATTTGGACTCCCGACAGCAAATCCATTTATTTTGTAAGCTGCTGGCATGCTGTCACCCAGATTTACCGTGCAGATATTGCTTCAAAAAAAATAGTACAAATTACAAAAGGAGATCATGACTACTCCTTTGTAGATATGATAAAGGACAAACTTATTGGAGTAAAACATTCGCTGAGCAAACCCGACGAGATTTATACCATCAACCCAAAAACCGGACTTGAAACAGAAATCTCATTTGAAAATAAAGAAATTCTATCTCAAATAGACATGGGAAAGGTGGAAGAACGCTGGATTACCACTACCGACAATAAACAAATGCTCACCTGGGTGGTTTATCCACCTAACTTCGATAAAAATAAGAAATACCCAACATTGCTTTTCTGCGAAGGTGGACCACAATCAACAGTAAGTCAGTTTTGGTCGTATCGTTGGAACCTACAGTTGATGGCGGCCAACGGTTATATAGTGGTTGCACCTAACCGTCGCGGACTTCCAAGTTTTGGCATGGAATGGCTGGAGCAAATCAGTGGCGACTACGGTGGACAAAATATGAAAGATTATTTCTCAGCTATCGATGCGCTGGCTAAAGAGCCTTTTGTAAACAAGGATAAACTTGGTTGCATAGGTGCAAGCTATGGTGGATTTTCGGTTTACTGGCTTGCAGGACATCATGAAAAACGCTTTAAGGCTTTCCTTGCTCATGATGGAATGTTCAACTTACCGCAACAATACCTGGAAACTGAAGAAATGTGGTTTGTAAACTGGGATCTGGGTGGTGCATACTGGGATAAAGCCAATGCTATTGCACAACGCTCGTACGCCAACTCGCCACACTTATTTGTAGACAAATGGGACACTCCTATTTTAGTTATTCACGGCGAAAAAGATTACCGCATTCTGGCTTCACAAGGCATGGCAGCTTTTAATGCAGCTATATTGCGTGGCGTTCCGGCTGAAATGTTGATTTTCCCTGACGAAAACCACTGGGTACTGCAACCTCAGAATGGCATCCTGTGGCAACGAACATTCTATTCGTGGTTAGATAAGTGGCTGAAATAAAACAGCGATTCTGATTTAAACAAAAAAAACAACAAAGGGCTTTACAACACGTAAAGCCCTTTGTGCATTAAAGCAAATCAAAATTTCAAAAACACTTCAACAACGAAGCATCTTCTTACTGAAAGATTAACAAAGGCATCATAACAGATTAGCATATTGATCACCAACAATTAAATCAATCGTAACTATCAATAAAATTTATACTGTACAGATCAAATATTTATAGTGTACATATTGATATTAAAGTATCTCAATGATTCTATTAGTTGATCAGTAGGTTTAAACTAATTGTTCGAAAAGAAAAAGATTACTTAGTAGTTACATTTTGGAAAATTCATTGAAACGACCGAAGCATTACACCAAAAAGCAACTACAAACTTGTGCCGGAATTATATTGTGAGCTATATATGTATGCAATATAAATTTTTTGCCAGAATGTTGTAATTTTGTTGAATATTAAACTTTTTATTGAATAAGAGATGCAACAAAAACCACTAAACATGCATCTTACAAAAAGAATATGGAATTAAGGACTGCGATAACTGACGAACAACAATTGATTGCCGGATGCAAAGCAGGTAAATCGTGGGCTCAAAAAAAGGTTTACGAATTACATGCTCCAGCCATGATGAGCGTTTGTGTGCGGTATGTGAATGACCGCGAAACAGCTCGCGATCTATTGCAGGATGGTTTCATTAAGTTATTTACAAAGATCGATTCCTATTCAGGAACAGGGTCATTCGGCGGTTGGATAAGACGAATTTTCGTCACCACAGCATTGGAATATCTCAGGCAAAACGATGCATTGAAACAGAGTGAAAGTATTGAAGAATACAGCAATTATATTGAAAATAATGATGTCGGGGTATTAGAAAAGATTTCAGTTGATGATTTAGTGGCGTGTATTTCAGAATTATCAGACGGATATAGAATCATATTCAATTTATATGCTATCGAAGGTTATTCACACGCAGAAATAGCTGAAATACTAAACATAGCTGAGGCCACCTCACGATCGCAATTTATGAGAGCCAGAAGAATTCTTCAAAAGAACGTACAATCACTTATCGGACAAGATCATGCAAAACAATATAAACAATAACGAACAAGATGTTTTCAATGATATTTTCAGGCAAAAGCTTGAAAATCATCAATTGCCCGTCGATGCTGAATGCTGGAACGAGATTGAAGCACACCTGAAATCCAAGAAAAGAAAGGTTATCCCATTCTGGTTTTGGCTAACAACAGGTGGCACAGCTGTGGCTTTTTTGGCATTGCTATTCACACTTCGTTCACCGTCCGAATCAACCGGTCTTATTGGAAGCTCTAAACCTGTTAACAGCGAGCAAAAACAAGTTCGCACAAAACAAATTGCAAAACAACAAGCTCAAAAGCTTACTCCGGTCGAAAAAGCTCCTGCTAAAAACGCTACAACCCAACAACCATCGAAGAATAAAAAAGAAACTACAATTGCAGAAAAAGAATTTACGCAGATTCAGATTGCCGACAATGATACCGTCAGAAGCTACAAAATAATTGAGAACACAATTACAAAACATCCAAACAATCAGGAAGATCTGGCACAAACAAACGCACGGATTAAAGATTCAGTAAGCAGCAATATATCGACTAAAGTTCTACCTGATAAACTAATTGCAAAAAGCACCGACGAACCTGTTGCAAAACCAAAAAGCAAACCCAACTGGTTGTTGGCTGCTGCATTCGGTACAGGCGGAGGTATGGGTTCAAACGGAATAAATGGAGAATTAGCTTTTTCACCCAGCAACTCCTATTTGACTAATGCCAAAGCCGATTACAGCAACATGCTAACTCAAAATGATTTCTCGCAGAAAAATTATATGGCTCCCATTTCATTTGGATTGATAATCAGAAAAAGTCTGGATAAGACTATCAGCATAGAAAGCGGATTGGTGTACACTTACCTTTTATCTACCTTCGAAAATTCAGGCATGCAACATAATGATGCCAAATTGCATCTTCACTATATAGGCATTCCGCTTAACTTAGTCGGCAGGCTTTGGGAGAACTCCAAATGGGAATTGTATTTGTCGGCAGGAACTATGGTAGAAAAAGGGATACAATCTGTTTACGTTCAAAATCAGTACTTCGGCAATCAGGCAATCACTACCATTGCCAAAACAAATATAAACGGTTTACAATGGTCAGTAAATGGAACGGTAGGTGTAACATACAAAGTTCAAAGAAACTGGGGAATTTATTTCGAGCCCAAACTCTCTTATTTCTTCGACAATAATCAACCCGCCAGCGCCCGAACCGAAGACCCTGTAGTAATAGGAATATCGGCAGGAGTAAGATTTAGAATAAAATAAAAAAATGTTGATGAAAAAACTTTATGTCCTTCTATTCATTTTCGTACTTTTCGCATCCGAAATGAAAGCTCAAAAAGCCGAAGTCGGGATAACATTCTCCGCATTAAGCGATAATAGCATTGCCCGATTTGGAGACAATTATATCAGTGATTCAGGTACCGATGCGGGAAAATCATATACTTTCGGAATTACATATTTAAAGCCTCTAAACAAGTGGCTCAATGTAGAAACCGGTATTGAATTCCTGCAAAGCAAAGCATCCATCCACTCGATTGTAAGCACAACTTCAGGGGTAACTACTGTATTCCGTTATGGAACTTTATCTTTATTAAATGTGCCACTTGGTGTTCGGGCTAATTTCTGGAAATACTGTTTTGTAAATGGCGGAGTTTTTTTGGATATAGATGTAAGCAGCAACTCACCCGTTCAGACCCAAACAGGATTGGGAAGTCTACTCGGATTTGGACTAAAATATGATTTCAAAACAGGTATTTCACTCTTTGTGAATCCTTATATGAAGATCCATTCCTTTCCTTTATCATTCCAAACCAACCAAGAGCATTTGCTTGAATCAGCCGTTCGGTTTGGGGTAAGTTATAAATTATAAAAGAAGAATTAAATCAACCGTTAATTTCAGAGATATGAAAAAAATCATGTTTTTATTCAGCTTAGCTGCTCTTATATTGAGCAGTTGTGAGTCGGTAGTAACAGAAACTGTTACCTACAAAATCAACGAGCCTGTTTTTATGTCAACCGAAACATTTCGCAATTCGGTAAAAGTAACATCTAAGCAACACGCCATCAGCGGCATTGGCAAAATGTGTTTCTACAATGATTACCTGTACATTTCCGAACCGGAAAAGGGAATTCACATTATTGACAATCGCGACCCTTCGAGCCCCAGAGTAGCAGGCTTTATAGAGCTATTGGGGAATGCCGACTTAGCCATTCGCAACAACAAGCTATATGCCGATTCGTATATCGATTTGGTTTGGTTTGACATAACTAATCCGCTACAGCCAGAACTGAAAGGAAGATTGGATTCAATATTTCCAACAGCACTACCAATGACGCAAAACCAATATGGTATTGATTATCAACAAACTTATGCTGGCAAAAACAAGGGTATTGTTGTTGGCTGGAAAGTAAAAGAAAGAACTGAAGACGTATCTCACTATACCGGCGGTTGGTATAATGACGGAGTAACCAAAGATTATGCTACTGTAAACAGCACAGCGGCTAACGGCAGTAATAGCACAGGTATAAACGGTTCCATGTCACGCTTCAGCATATATAACAATTATCTCTATTCTGTTATCAACAATTACATGAGTATATTCGACTTAACGACCAGCAAACCTACAAAAGCTGCTTCCGATTTTTATATTGGTTGGAATGTGGAAACCATTTTCAGTTACAAAACCAATCTGTTCTTCGGAACCAGCACCGGCATGCTTATATATTCAGTCAGTGATCCATTAAAGCCTGTATATCAATCTTCCATATCTCATGCCTACGCCTGCGATCCGGTTGTGGTTGACAATGATCTTGCATATATAACCATCCATTCTGGGAGTGCCTGCGATTATTCAGCGAAAGAAAATGCATTGATAATTGTAGATGTAAAGGATGTAAAAAAGCCTAATCAATTGGTTACTTACAACATGACAAACCCGAAAGGACTCGGTATTGATAATGGCAAACTGTTTTTATGCGATGATGGACTGAAGATTTATCAACTTTCCGACCCACAAACACTTATGTCGAACCAACTTGCACATTTTAAAAATTTATCCGGTTATGATATTATTGCTCACAACAACGTAGCCATGATGATTGCAGAAGACGGCATTTATCAGTACGATTATTCTGATTTGAATAATATCAAACTGTTGAGCAAATTACCAATAGTTAAGTAATATGAAGCTTATACAACAGATGCCTTGAACAATAAAAAAGTGAGATTGAAACAAATCAATCTCACTTTCTTTATTCTATCAACTATCTTCAGGATTATCCGTAGATAATCTTTCCGTTCTCGTCTTTAAATTCCTCGAAGCTTTTGTTGTATTGTTCCATAGCACGGTAACTCATAGCCATACTGGAGAAACCACCATCGTGTAACAGATTCTGCATGGTTACTTTGCGCGTTAAATCACTAAACATAACAACACAATAGTCGGCACAATCTGCAGCTGTAGCGTTGCCCAGTGGCGACATACGTTCAGAAAAATCAAGCAAACCATCCATTCCCTTTACACCACTTCCGGCAGTGGTTACAGTTGGCGATTGAGATATTGTGTTTACACGTACATTGCGTTCGCGACCATAAATATAGCCGAAACTACGGGCAATCGACTCAAGCATAGATTTAGCATCAGCCATATCATTATACCCAAAAACGGTACGTTGAGCAGCCATATACGACAGTGCCACCACCGAACCGTAATCGTTGATTGCATCCATTTTTTTAGCAACCTGCAGCATTTTATGGAATGAAATA
>Ga0302167_10000497_pt1 | contig 19031 bp, 21 predicted proteins | sample I_Fen_N1_1_FD_193496 | JGI IMG/M metagenome (GOLD analysis project Ga0302167, IMG submission 193496) | Peat permafrost microbial communities from Stordalen Mire near Abisko, Sweden - I_Fen_N1_1 | ecosystem: Environmental > Terrestrial > Soil > Wetlands > Permafrost | place: Sweden: Abisko...
TTTCATTGCATTTGCGTTTTTTTAGTGATGAGCTTTGTTGATGAGTAATTAATAATGGGTAATAAGTAATTTTAGAAAATATTTCATTATTTATTACTGATTACCTATTACTTATAAAATTATTCTCTCCATGTTTTTTCATGAGTTGCTCCATTCAAATCAAACTTTTTTGCGATAAGATGAAGTTCTATCTGTAAAGGCTCCGTATTTTTAGATTCAAAATGTTCCGAAAATTTGATGCAGTATGCTTTTTCAAAACTCAATTCCTGAAGTTTGCTCATCGCATCTCTTCTGTAATAGATTATTTTCCCGTTTTTGGTCTGATGATGATCCAGCATCCATCCCAGTAATTCAGGGTTTCCCGTACTTTCTATTCTGATCGTGATTTCGCCTCCCTGAGGCATTCCCTGAGGTTTTCCCGTACCATCGGTCTGTTGCGTAAAACTATAATGACATTCAAGTACATTATAAGTATTTCCGTCTAATTCTAATTTTGATAAAAATGACATATGTGTTTTTTTGTTATGAGTTGAAATTATAAATGATAAGTGATGAATGCTTCGACTTCGCTCAGCATGACATTGCTAATACTAACCGTTTAATTATTAACTAAGAAAAATATTCCCAATCTTAAATTTTTAACCTAAATCCAGCGATCAAAAAAAATATTTTCAAAAATTTAATCATTGATTAATTATCATTTATAAAAAAATAAAGAACGGGTAACAAGCGATTACTCATTACCCATTACTTATTATTCATGAATTATACCCATTCGTTTTCATAAGCTCCTGAGCCTAATTCAATTTTTCTTGCAGAGATCGTAAAGCTTTCTGTAAGTGGATTAGCTCCTGTAGAATCGAAGTTTTCTCTGTGCTTAACCAAGTAACCTTCAGTGAATTTCAATTCTTTCAATGTTGCATCACTGTCACGTTTTACAAATACTACGCTTCCGTCTTTTCTTTCAAATGAATTCGTCATCCATTCGAAAAGGTCGGTAGATCCTGTACCTTCGATGATAACCTCAATTTTACCACCTCTTGTTACTGTAGAAGGTCTTCCTGTTGCATCTGTTTCCTGGAATAATCCGTAGCTTACATTGAGAACATTGTATTCTTTTCCTGCTACTTTTAATTTTGCTTTAAATGACATAATGAATTGTTTTTGTATTAAAATTTGTTGTTAAATTGTGCTTTTTCTCTCGGTTTAGGTAATCTCTTTTCCATCATCAATATATTTCCTTGATATTCCGAATGGTTTGAAAACATAAGAAAACCGTCCTTAAGTATTTTTGTTGTATGTGTTAAATAAAGGTAATATTAAAGGTATATTACACCCATTCATTAACGTGTTTTCCAGTCCCTAGCTGGATCTCCTTAGCCGAAAGCGTGAACGTTTCTGTTAAAGGATTATCTCCGCTGGAATCGAAATTCTCACGATAATTAACAATGTAAGCTTCTTTGAATTTGAGTTCTTTCAATGTAGCATCTCCGTCACGTTTATAGAAAATAACGCTTCCGTCCTTTCTTTCGAATGAATTGGTCATCCACTCGAACAGATCGGTCTCGCCCGTTCCTTCTACCGTGATCTCGATTTTCCCACCTCTGGTAACGGAAGATGGTCTTCCTGTAGGATCTGTCTCTTGCAGTAAGTCGTAATTAATCGACAATACATTGCGGTTCTTCCCCGCAACAGTTAGTTTGGTTTTAAATGACATAATAAATATATTTTTAATTTTAAGAATAAATAATACCAAATATGGAAATATATCTGTCGCTAAGATATAAATAATTTTCCACCGTGCAACTTTTCTATGTGTTTTTTCAACATGACTAACAGATAGTTACAAATAAAAACCCTCTATTAGTCATAGTTACAAGCAAATTATTTTTGCTCATATTCAGTATCCCATTCGTTACCATCATCACCCTTGTGACCATCCATTTTAATAAGAAAGTTTTTAGCCGGGAAATAAGGTTTCATATGAATATCTAAATGGATTCTGTCTTTCTGTACAGGATCTTGCTCAAATCTTTTTACTTCAAAATTTTCGATCAATTTTCCTGGACCTGTGATCGCATCAAGGAAACGAACCATCTGACCCATGATCTCTTTTCTAGTAACTGCCGTGAAATTTTCGAAAGCTCTTCTGTTTAAAAAATCCATCAAAACTTTAGTTACATAATCGAAAACTCTTACCACAGAATACGTCTGAAGTCCTAAGTTATCTCCGTTAAATAAAGTTTTTCCAGAGAATGCCATTACTTTTCCGTATTCGTTAACCATTGGGATTAATCCAAGATTTTCAAGATTAGCGATTTCACTTTTCTTAAGATCGAATTTTACTCCGTCGATTTCATTAATTCCACCGAATTTTTTACCCGCAGTCACCTGAGACATCAACGTTTTGTAAATTTTACCCGCCAAAGCTCCTGAAGGTGGAATAAACAGATCTTCACTTTCATGAATTTCCTCAAATCGTCCTCTTCCTACCAACCAGTTACAAGTCATTAAGACATTCGATCTGTAAATTTCTCCACCTGTAAGATATGCCTGGTCAAACATTTCCATAACATCATCCGGTTCATCTAAATGTTCGAAATCGGTAACCAGCATCACTTTGTTTTCGTGCGCAATTTTAGCCCATTTTTCAACCACTTTATTAGATCCCAAATATCCCGGAATTACAAGAATTCCATAGTTATTTTTAAGGTCTAATCTATCGTAGTTATCAGAAAGCTCTGCATGAATAGAATCGATAAATCTCGTATTATCAAGATCTTTCAACTGCTCAAGATTAGCGTTGACGATTGTTATATTTTTTACTTTTTCAGCTTCTGTATTTTTATAGAACATCCCAACCGTTCTGTAGTTGGCCTCCAATTCTCTGGTAACATCAACTGCTTTAGAAAGGTTTTTGGTTAATAATCCTTCAGCCATTTTTCTCTGATCTTCACAATCAGCGACCATATCTGTTAAAGATTCGCTCTTGCTGATTACTTCTGCCCAAAGCTGAAGCGTCTTTTTCAGCGTATCTCTTTCTTTTTCCTTGCTTTTTTCTGTTAAGAAAATTTTTCTTCTTGCTTTTCTGTCCGGATTGATATTCTGTACGCCTTCAATAGAAGTTTCCAAAAGATCGAAACCTCCGTATCTTACTAACTTTTCTAAACTTTTTTCTACAGAAACATTTCCTGTCTGTACTTTTTGCTGCTCCAGTACCGGATTTTCAGCATTTTGTGTTTGTGGTTTATTTGACATAATTTTTTTCGTTTTTTTGGTGTTTTTTATTTATTCTCTTCTAATTCACTGATCAAAGATTGTAATGTATCATACAATGCTTTCTTAGCATCGGCGTCTTCTAATGCCGCTTTTAAAATCTTGTTTGATTTCAACTGCTTAATAATTTTTTGATACTGATCTTTTTCAGTTTCCAAACCTGAAAGAAAATTACTCTGCTCGGTAATCCCTTTCGTTCCGAAGTCTCCTAAATTCTTGAATCTAAGATTTTCCATTTTTACGGCTCCGTCGGCATCTTCAAAATCTACCTTAAATTCGGGCTTAAAATGTTCAAATACTTTATCAATCGTATTAAGACCTTCTACAAGCTCTGGCTTTACAGGATCATCTGCTGTAAGTTTGTGAGCCAATATCGTTCTGTTTTGAGGGATCTCGGCGATGGCCTCATTTGCGTCGCGTGGAACTTCATTTCCACCAATTCCTTTGTTTGATAACATAAATTGTGTTTTAAAATTGTTTATAATTATTTTTCGAAAATTCTGTATGGATATATGTTTGCTGATTTTTCTTTCAGTTTCAGCAGAAAACTTTCACATAAATATTCCCATTCGGATTGTGCAAGATTGTTTATAACTTCAATATTCCGAACGAGATAAACATCTATTGTTCTGCTAAATCCTCCTTTTAATGAAACTTCTTTTTTTGTTCCTTTTTTTACTTCAATATCTTTAATGGTACTTTTAAAATGACTCATCCCAAAAGCTCTGATATCGGCAACTGTAACAATTCTTCCTCTTGTCAGAAGGGAATTCCTATATTCTAAAATCTTATCCTGTGACGACAAACTTTTTCTTCCGCCAACGGAAGCTTTAATCATAACTGCGGATTTATCTAAAACCGAATTTTCAGATTCTTCAACAGAAAGGACTGTTCCGGGTTTGATATCATTTCCTTCCTCAGCCAACGTGAGCCAATACGAAATAGCACAGGCAATTTCTTTTTCCTGAGAATCTGCATTAATAATCAAATAAGGATTATTGGTTTGAGAAAAGCTTTTTTCCTTGGCTAATTGATGCAATGCCGCAATATTTTGACTGATCTGTCGTAAAGTTTCCTTAGCAGAATCACCGCCAATTCCGGCGAAAGCCGCAGTTTCATCCTTAATTAACTCCAACATATACTGCAAAAGTTCGGAAGCACTTCTTTGATCAAATCTTGAAATTCCGCCTTTTCTGAGAACGGCAGAAATATTTTCAGATTCTGCATTATAATTTTTAACATCAAATCTTCGTCCTGTCTCATCCGTCACAAAATCCAGATCCAAAAAGCTATTTTCTGAAATGATCGGAATAATATTAAGCCTTCCCGTCACTCTGTGAAACGATCTGGAATTATTCATATTAACAGCCGGAATACAGTTCAGAGAAATGTGGACATTCTCTAAAATATCTCCAACAATAGCTTCTGAAAACTTGAATTTTAACCAAATCAAACTATCATCTTCACCCAGTTTGGTATTTTTAAAATAGCGGGTAAATAATTCTATATTTTCCGGCTTTTCATTATGCTTCAAATTATCTTTTAATGTAAAATAATTGGAAAAATAATACTGATTTACGTCTGTATAAATCTGCTCGAGATCAGCATAATTCTTTGTAATAATATTATCCAGATTAAGATTTTGATTATTTACATTATAACCCTCCTGCAGGCTAATTTCCTGATCTCCGAAATATACTTTTACCTGTTTTAGATAATAGAAAAACAGCTCTTTCTGATAATTATTATTGATATCAATGTAGAGCATTAATTGGTCAAGATCTTCCTTATTCGGGCATCGAATTCCAAACCATAATTCTCCAGGTGGAAGATGGGTTTCGCTTTTCGCAATGGTATCACTGAAAAAGAAACTTTCAATATGGTTCAGTGTATTTCCATAAGCAATATATTCTGCTTTTGCTGTCGTTAGAATTGCTTCTAAAGTGGGTGTAAAATATACATCTTTACTAAGACTTTCAGTCGGATTATACACATTATGAATCCTTTTGGAGGTTTTAAAATGATTATAAAGTGATACTTTAACATTATTTTCCAGAGGAGTCACCTGCAGCAATGTCCTTGCCGGAATTACGCCCGAAACCTCTTCCGGAAACATGATTTCCAACACGCGCTCAATAATTCTTGATCTTGAACTTTCAAGCTCAAAACCTAATTTTTCCAATTCGGATGCACAAGCCGATAACAGCAAACTTACAATCGGATCGAATGAAGTTTCTGCTTCGAGTTCATTATACCCCCAAAGTCTGGCAGCGCGCCGTAATATTCTGTCTTTTATACGTTCCTGATTCATAAATTTAATATGATAATGGTCCTACGAAAAAAGAATTCTGAAATAAAAAAGGACGGTTTGTTTCTAAAACAAGGCCTTTAACGGCAATGTTTACGCGCTTTTTCATTCTTTTTTTTCCTAATCCGCCAATATTATGGTCATCGATATATATTTCAACATCTCTTAGTTCAAGTCTTTTTTCGTGCATCTCAATTGCTTTTTTCAAAGAATTTCCGATGAATTCTTTTAATATATTGTCACTTTTCAGAAGGTCGAAATCCATTTCCCAAATCTCGGAACCGAATGATTCATCGAACTTACATTCACCCAAAGATGTTGTGGCAATAAGAAATATCTGTTGAGCGATAGAATTGTCTATCGATATTTTTTCTGTGTCTTTTTTTTCTACTAAAGCTCCAAAATCAATTGGTATTTTATAATAAATCCCTTTCATACTTGCGCAATTTGTGTTTGTTTATAAATATATCAGCTTGCTTACATTTCCTTTTTCATCAAATTCAAAATTCTTCGGAATTTTCTTCCTTTTTATAATTTGAAGCTCAACTTTTGGAGTGAGTTTTAATAACTTTTCTCTGTATAAAATATTTCCAATGAAGCTCATTCCATCGTGATTATCAACGATCATAAAATATTGTGAAATATCTTCCGGTTTTTCAAATTCATTAATCTTTCCGGCATACAGCATTACATTTTTTTCGTTTCCTGATAATTTGTAGGTAAGATTTTCATCTGATAAGCTTCTGTACTTTGAAAGATCAAACTTTTCTATACTCTCCAAGTTGGGTTCAAAAGGAATATTTTCATATAAAAAAGAGGTTTTATCAAATCTTTTAAACCCGAAAAAGGATAGAAAACTCTTTTTTGTTTTTGAAGTCACAAAACTTAACGTATCACGTGTAACCTGATAAGCTTCTGTTTCATTGGTTTTATTATCCGTAACCGTTAACTTATAAGTCGGAATTTCAACTTCTTTATTCCCTATTTTCAATTGGATTTTTCCCACTTCCTGATCAGAAATTATCATTGTAATTGTATACTTTCTGAGCTCAGAATCTGTTCTCACAATAATTTCTCCATCACCCTTTGCGTGGGATGAGGAATGAGGATCTTTGGCGATTCCTAAATTCAGATTAAGTTCCGGAAGAGGGCTCATTCTTTCGTGTTCTTTTGTTTTTTAATTTTCACCTCATCTGTCTTTTTAACTTTATAAGCAGTCAGGCAATCAATCTGATTATCAATAGTATAATTATCAATATCGCTTACATAATATTCATAATTCTTTTCGTAGGTATATATTTTAATTAGAGTGATTTCATTTGCCTTTAATTTCCCTAACTCCTTATTTTTTAACTGCTTTGCAAAAAAACCTTCACAATTCAGAGGATATTCGTTTTTTAGGGTAATCACTTCACCGGATTTAAAATAGATATCCACATTTTTATCTTTTTTAATGCAAACATTATTAGCCAAAATCTGGATATACATAAATATCTTATTGTTTCTTTTCCCTAGCTGTAACGTACTGTAACTGTATTCTTCATTATTTGCTCTTAAATGCAAAGCCGATGTGCTGGCAAAAAATTTCTTGTTCAGTTTTTGTTTGGTCTGTACAATCTCACAATCGAAACTTATGTATGCAGAATCGGAAGAAGCTTTCTGTGCCTTTGAAAAAAACACCGAAAACAGCAGGCTTAGAAAAATGATCTTATATATTTTCATAACAAATCTTGTTATTGTGCCTGATAAAGCTGTCTGCAGACCTCCAAGTCGGTTTTCATTTTGTCGTATTCATCTTTCAGAGTTTTGTTGATAGAGCTTAAACTATCCATCGTCATCTGATTTCCTGAGAGTTGCTTAATCTGTTTTTTAGCATCAATCAAATCTTTATATCCAATGATCGTATTATTGTATAGAACTTTATTCTTCAAAGTATCTTTGGGAAGTTTGCTATACATTTCCGCAAGAATCGACAGTGCCAGTTTTTCATTGAAAAAATCATTCTGCTTCGGTACTCCGATTGAATCTGTTGCTGCCTTTACTTTTTCTAGCTGAAAGGAAAAACTATCCTGAATTTCCATTTCTTTTTTCATTTTGGCATTTTCAGATTTTAATAAACTATTTTCTTTAAAAGGGAAATAAGCGTTAAAAAGTATCGCCGTTATCAAAACGACAACCGTGATGATAAAGAATAATATGAACAGTGAAAAAGCCTTTGAACGCTCTCTTTTATTAAGGACCTCCATAAATTTGTGTTTTAATTAAATTAATCTGCCAAGAAAGTTCTACTACGTTTTGCATGAATTACAGAATCTCTGTCATCCGTATTTTCTGAAACGAAAATACTTCCGTCACGTTTTTTACCGATATAATCAAGTCTGCTTAGAACTGAATACAACTCTTCTAAAGTTTTCATAAATCGCTCAATCTTGGCAATTGTAATATCCATCTGGTTGTGGTTATATTCTGCGTTGATGACATCAGAAAAAATCATTTCAAAATTCCCCTGACTTACGTTGCACCATTCTGCAAAATAATTCAGCAACTCTTCTTTTCCGGCTCCAGATCTTGCATCGATGAAGTTTTTCAGTGTTCTTGCCAATGCTACAACAGATAGAAACATATTTGCAGGTTCCGTATGCGGAGACATCCATCTGAATCGGTTGATTTCTTTTCCTAAATAATTCAGAGTTTTGTCTGTCATTAATTCCATCATTAAGGCTAATGCATTAGACTGTTTTTTACCATAAATTTTTTGAGCAATCTGAACCGAATACAACTCAATCTGGCCATAAAAACGGTCGATTTCCATATACAATTCCTGCAGTTTTTTGTGGCTGGAAACATACACGGAGGGCGGAATATAATTTTCATCGATCCTTGATTCATTGGCATTGACAAGGATTTTTCCGATCGTAAGATAATTGGTTCCAAAACCTGAAATATTTTTAAGTTCAGCTTCCTGAATTAAATTCAGTGAATATTCCGGTTGTGTATAAGGATATCTTGGCGGATTTTCATCCGGATCCGGCTCTCCGCAAGGAGTTCGCTTAAAATTATTCACGGAAAGACACGCAAAAAGAACCAGACTTTCATTGTCTTTTATCTCATAAGCCGCCTCCGGATAAGGCAATGAAAGAGAAATGGAATCTGCCGTTCCACCTCCAATATCAATCCTCGATCCGTTGGGAGTAATTGCATAACACTGCTCTACTCTTATTCTTAAAAGTTTATGATTATCAATGATTAAATTCATTTTTATGGAATCATTTACAGGCAATAATCCGTAGTTAATCATCGACGTGTGGATCCCTACCGAATCTCTAATAGAATCGCTGATAAAATCCTGAACCGCATTGAAATGCGTTTTATTAATCTTCATCCCATCGATCCAGTTTACGGGGAAGTGGTTTAATTTTTCTATCATTTTGTTGGTATTTTTAGTGGAATTATTATTCTTGAGAAAAAGTTTTAAATTTTTGTAAATTAGAATCATAAACAATTGCTAAAGAAATATCTTCTCCTTTTACAATGACACCATCTTGAGGTGAGCTTGTAAGTTCTTCAGTATTCATATAAATTGAAGCATTTCTCTTAAAACTGTTAATTCTCATTTTATCTGAATAACTTTCTGCAAAGGCTACATAAGGCTTTTTAGTTTCTTTATTGGTGCAAATAATTAAAAGTCTACAAATTTGTTTTTCATTATTGTCCATTAAAATAGCTACATCTTTTAATCCATCTCCATCAAAATCACCAAATGCTACTGAAGATTTTGCACGTTCTGCATTTTGAGTAACAGTATATTCATTCCCATTATCATAATGTTCTCCCAAAATAGTTTTCTTGACATCAGGAGCAAGCTCTGAAAATGGTGTTAAAGAAAAATTATTTTTATATTCATCAAATTGGTAGCTTTCAATAAATGCACCTGCATTCATTGAATAACTTAGAGAATTAGCATCTGTGTCAGGGTTTTTAAGATAAACTATTTTAGTTGTTTCATTAGATTTACTATCATCAACAAAAACTCTGTCTCCAAAATTCAACTTCCCATCTGGAAGATTTACTGAGTTAGAAATTACTCTATACTCGCTATATGGTGAACCTTCTTCCTCATTATATTCTGTTGCTCTCGTAGAATCTTTTCCAATTACTGTTGAATCTTTTTTGGCAATCGATGTTGAATCATTGCCTTTTTTAATAGTTTGATTTTGCCCTTTTTTGCTATTAAAAAAAATAAAAGCAATCGTAATAAAAACAACAATTAGTATTGCTAAAATTATATAAAGAGTTTTCTTGGAAATTGTGAAGTTTTTTTGCTGAGAATCTTCGTGTTTAGGTAATTTGCTATTTTCCATCATTTATTGATAAATTATTGTAGAGATCTTATATTTTATTTTCTGATATTGTTTTCTATATTTTTCATTAGGAGTGTTATCTATTATTTCAAAAAGTACTGGTGCTATTCTATTCTGTTCTGCTTTTGGGAATCTTTCATTGAAAGTATCAATTGTTGTAGCCAATGTATTCAATAGACCGTCTTGATTTTCGAATTCATCATCATTATATATTTTATTTTTTTTAAAAAGATTATTATACAGGGTAATAGTAGTTTCCAATTTTTCCTTGTTTACTCTTCCATTATGAGTAATCATGTCCTCAATCAAAAGATTAAGAAAAGCAAGATAACGGCAAGACTGTATTCTATTTAAAATTTTTTCGTCAGATATTAGATCAGGCTTTAAAAAATTATTTACAAGTTCAAAACATTTTTGAAATTCATTATCTAAATAATATACCTGAATCTTTTGAGGAGTTGTAAGCTCTTCAAATTTATTTTTGAATAGTTCAGTTATAAATTTATTTTTATAACACACCATACTACGATCCAAAAGATTATTCAAAATCATATTTCTTTGATCTTGACTAATTTCACTAAAAAGTTCTCCAAGTCTATTCTTATATTTATTAAGATTATCGGAGCTTTCTTTAGAATCCAAAATATTCATGTAAGCATTGAAAAGATTACCTTTTTGATATTGTAAATCAACCTTAAAAACATCATTCTTTTCATCATAATTTTCAAGTAAATTTTCGTAGTTTTCAATTGCTTTTTTGCTTTCTCCCTTGCCTAAATATGACTGTCCGTATAATGAAAAAAAAGCATTGCTCTTTTCTATTTTAGCATTATCTAATATATTGAGACATTCATCATATTTACCTAAATTCAAAGCATTCAATGCCGCATTCCATAAAATTTCAGATGACTTATTATCTAAACTGTAAGCTTTACTCGCATATTGATAGGCTTTTTCATTTTCTTTAAGATTGGAATAACATGAAGATAAATTGGCATAATAACCAGCAATGGTTTTATTTTCATCAACAGGGCAATATAATGCAGCTAAACGAAATTTCTCTTTTGCTTTTTGATAATTTTTTAGATCATAAAGACATAAACCAACACGTCCTAATAAGTAATGATTTTTAGAATCTTTTTCCAAAAGTTCATCAAATATCTGCAATGAATGCTCATATTCGTTATTATTATAAAGGCTATCTGCCAAGGCTTTTCTATCTTCATAATTCTGTTTTTGCCCAAAACAAAGATTTGAAAAAATAAAAAGAAAATATATTAACTTTTTCATTTACCATTTATTTTTTATTCAATTCCATTTCTATCCAAGTATTAATTGTGCCTTCTCCTCCAACACCTTTGATATAATATTTTCCCTTTTCAACTTTAATAGAAAATTTTGGAGTTATAGAAATACAATCCATATCTTCTCCTGCATAATAGATATTTAAAATTCCATTTTCTTCAAAAGAATAATAGATTCCTTCACAATTGATTATTTCATGATATGTATTTTTTTCTAATAAAATTTTGTTTTCAGCAATAGTAAAATTGTAGGTTATATTTGCCATTCCGGTCATTGTTTCTTCTGTATCAACAGATGTAGAAAAATTACCTTGATATTTTTCAGGTATTTTATTCTCCTTATAATAATGTTCTTGTATGAGTTTTATATAATATTGAAAATCTTTTTTGGGAATATTATTGCTAGCTATTTTACCAAGCTCTATCCATTTATTATTGTCATAGAGATAAAAAGAATTAATCGCATCGTCTTTAATTTCAAAATCTTCATTTTGATTATCTGATTTAATATATTGTGATCGTAAAAAAACGGCGAAAATATAATAATCCTTCTCATTGATTAATTTTTCAATATTTTTTGAATCAATAGATCCGTCTTCAGGGCTTGAATATTTTGAAAAGAACCCTTTTTTATTATTTACACTCCAAAAATATTGAGTAGTATCATTTTTACCTATATAATTAACACTGAACGACCCAATAGATTTATCATAATAATTATATGATGGATATAAATTTCCATTAATATCATCAGGAATTGAAAATCCATTTTTCTGATATTTTTTATCTAAAAAATTGATTATAGAATTTTCATCAGCTTTTTCTTTTTGGATGCCTGGCTTTATCGAAATTTTAGAAATATTTTCTTGCTCATTTTCTTTTTGTCCTTTGCAGCTAAACAAAAAGAAAAGTAGAAATACATAAGTTATATATAAATTATTCATAATTATTTTGTTTTAGGATTACCTTCTTTAGTTTCATCAAATTTTGTTTTCATAAACTGTTCCGGATCAACTCTATTATGTCCACCATAAAAAATACCATCTCGTGATGCTTCTATATGAACGTGATAATATTGTGGTAAAATCCCTTTTGCATTTCCTGTATTACCGGATAAACCAATAATAGTTCCGTGTTTTATTTTATCATTTTTAGACACTTTAGTTGAAGATAAATGGCAATATCTTATCCATATTAAATTCCCATCCTTATCTTTGGATTTAACGGTAACAATTATACCCAACTCTCCTTTTGTATCATTCGCCTCAATAACTTCACCACATAGTAATGAATATAAAGAAGTTCCAACAGATGCCAAAATATCAACACCTGTATGGTAATAACCCTTTGGGCGTGGATGCTTACTGTTAAATCTTTTTTCTCTATTAAATCTATTTTTATTTACATTATCACTTTGATTATTGATCCTAGGAACTTTAACGACATCAGCATATTCAAAACATTGCGAGTAATCAGAAGGACACTTTTCAATGGCCTTATTATTTACATGCTCTATTATTTCTTCACATGAAAATTGCTTTTCTTTTTTACTTAATCCCTCTGTATAACTACTTCTATATCTCCCTAAAATTTCTGTTCTTTGTATTTTTCCATCCTTATTGTTTTCATTATCTATACTTTGATTCTGTTTGTATTTTTCACCGTCTAGTTGTTTATCATACAAAACATACTCATCGCCTTTGCCAACTCCCTTGGGAGCAAATACATGTAAATATATGTCCTCAGGGGATTTGATATTTTCTTTTGCAGATTCAAAATATTTTTTCACATAATCTAATTGCTTTATGTCACCCATTTTTGCTAATCTCAATTTCACCTCATGAAGTTTATCAAAGCCTGATCCTTCTTTAAATTCACCAATTTGTTGAAGTGCTGCTTGGGTAAATTGAATTAAACCAACTGCTCTTGATGTTTTTGAAATTACTTTCCCCTTTTTATCTTTTTTTATTAACCAAAAATCATCTTGAGTAATAGAATTTACATCTTTCAATGACATTCCCATAATTTGATGAGCCTTAAAAGATCTATTGGTTTCCACATTCATCACAGCCATTAAACCATTTGCCATTTCTATTTTTCTTTTATCTCCCCAAAGATCAGCACAAATTTCAACTACTTTCTTTCTAAACTGGCAATTTACATTATCACCCCAAATTAAATCATATTGCTTACAAACACAGCTATCATCTTTCTTCTTCTCATCAGGTTCAAACACCGTCACCACCTTATTCCCCGTATCCACAGGAGGATTTATTCCCGGTTGCTTCTTGTATTTTCCTTTAATAACAACCTCCTCTATCAAAGTTTCCCCGTAGGTTTTCTTAGTATCAACACCACTGCTCACGGTCTGTACTCTCACATAATCAGGATTTTGTACATCTACATTTTTACTTACCGATTTATGTTCGGCAGTTTCCACGACTACATAATATTCATGGAGCTTGTCGTGACTGCCATCCATCATGGCATTGGCAATTTTTGCAAAATCGATATTCAGCTTAAACTCATGTACTAGAAAACCTTTTTTATTCAGAGGTTTTTTGATGTAGGCTACCCTATTATTTTTATTCTTTGGACTGTCGCCACCACCCTGAGCATCATCTTCGTACAGACTTAACTTCATCATTTCGTTCTGCATATTCTGGGTGTAGACTTTTACTTTTATAGTCTGACCATACTTCATAACCGTATCGTCTTTTATAGGAGTATCATCTACTTTGAAAAGATCCACGCGTGTGATTTTCTTCTCAATTCCCGGAAGAACTTTGATCCTTAATCCCGGCGGAATTCGCTTTTCAGGTTCATAAATATAAGCTTCCAGCATCAGTTCGCTTCCAACCAATGATTGATTGGTCACTATAACCGGAACGCGGTACCCAATTTGGGGAGGAGTTTCCGCTTTGGGTGTCAGCTCGCGCCAATTACCCTGATGTTTAAAATCTAAAGCATACAATTTCCATCTTGCAGCATCTACTTTCTTTTTATCATCAAGATCGTATATTCGGCTTACTTCATAATAAGCCGTCTCACCAAGACGAATCTCGGAGGGACCTTTTATCTGTGAAATACCTTTTTTGCTCATCGTGTCTTTGTATTAAGATTTACATATAATCTGCTTCCTCTTCTTCCATTTCCATATCGTCTGCCATTTCTTTAAAATCAAAAAACGGACATATTTCCACCAAAACATCATTGTCTGCATTTTTGAAATTCTGAGAAGTTACTTCACTTGTCTGTCCGTGGTTAATGATGTCTATACAATCTTTTCCTCCTATGGGACAAGTGGCCTTGCTGTCTTCCAGCAAAACTTTTCCTTTATTATCTTCTATTACTATCTTTTCGTAATATCCGCTCCACTCTGTTACTACAGCCTGACAAGGATTATTGTTCATTTTTGCACAGCTCCCGAAAGTATTTTTTTCAAAGGTTTTCCCGATGTCTTTATGGGTAGCCGTTAATTTTTCTTTTCCATCTTTGTCATTGATGTAGCGTTTGCTTTGGGTTTTCACCTTCAGCTTGTCCGGCATAGTTCCGAACTTACATTTGCAGGTTGCTCCCTGACATACTAAATGTTTTTCGCTCATCTTATTTTGTATTTTTTATAATTGATACAGTTCAAAATTGATCAACCTTATATTTTTTTCATCCTTACTTTGTAGACTGATTTCTGCTTGTATCGAAAAAACAGAACCATCTTCTTTATTAAATTGATAGATTAAGTCTACTTTTCCGATACAGTTATTTTCCTCTTCGTCTGATTCTGTAATTTTTCTATTATTAATAATTTGCTCTAAACTTCTCGGATCGATACATTTTCCTGAAATTTTCATCACTCCTTTTCCTTCTTCTGATAACTTAGAATCAATAATTTTAATGTTGTATTTCACTTTATTCTTAAAAGGAAAAACGGGCAGATACAAATCAAAATCAGCATTTTCCTCTTTTACATAATTCCGAAACGGTAAAAAATAAAGACGATAAAAAAGACTATTTAGAATCCTGTTTTGTATTGTATTTTTTGATTCTAATTCATCTTCAACATTTTTTATTAGCTCTTGTGCCAATTTTCCTTTATAATATTCTTCAAGCTTTGGTTTCAGGCTTTTCCAACGTTTTCTAATTTCTTCTAGATTACTGATATGCTTTAAATTACCATTTTCCAACGTTTCTACTTCAAGCGGAAAAAATACATCTCCAATTTTCTCAGAAAGCTGTTCTATAACAAGATCCGGAACTTTATCGTTGATCAATATATTCTTTCGTCTGATGGAATACTCAAAAGGTTCAAGACTTTCAATTTCAGTAATAAAAGTGATTTTGCTTTTCTCTTTATCGTTTTCAAAAAGAGTCTGCACAACACCATATTCTTTACGGAAAGGATATCTTTTCTCTAAAATATTCTGAACCATCCTTATTGATTTTGATCTATTACTTCTACTTCCTCTTTCTTAGCACTTCTTTTTCTTTCATCTTCTCTTGTAAATTCGTAGTCAGTTTCTTTAATTTTTTCTCTTTCATCAGCCATTACTTGCTCTGTTCTCAGACAAAAAACAACACTATTTTCTTCAATTCCGTTCATGTAAAGAGTAAGATCGGGATCTACGTATTTAGTAGCTTCATACCATTTTGGCTGCAGAAAAAACACCCAATTAAACAATCCGTTTTGATCTTCAATCTGAATCTGACCTCCCGGATGCTTATCATTATAATCTAAAACGAAATTATAGAAAAGCCTTCCGAAATCTACTCTAGTTGGCCCTTTTGCTCGATAAACACTATACTTTTTCGAATTTTTATCTCTATCCATTAAGAATGTAAACACGACCATATTTTTCATTTCCGCATCGCTCAATCCATCATCATCTTTATAATTTTCAGGAAACATCCATGTTTTATAAATTTTTGGAGGAATGGACATCGCTCTGTTGAAAGTATCATTAAGAAATGTCGGAATAAAGAATATAATAAAGTGCCCAAGCATCAGATAAACAAAATCCGATGAATTCAGGAAAGTATATATTAATGAAAACGGAATCAGAGCATACAATACAGCTATCAAAGCAAAAAGATATTCTGTCCCTATTTTTTGAGAATCAAATTTGTTGAAAATATTTCTGTAAAGAATGCAATGGATGATCCCCATAATGAATGATGAGATCTGATAAAAAATAAATTCATATAAATTATCATCAGAAAAAAGTTTATTATAGCCAAGGAGCGCCGCTGTAGCATATATAAAAGCAAAAGAAAATAGGTACGTGTAAAATTTACCTTTATACTTTTGCTTAAAAGAGGGCACTTTCTGACCAAAAACCATGGTCAGGATTATACATAGAGCCAAAACGATGAATAGCATCACCAAAAGTTTTGGATCTAAAAGATTAATAAAATATTTTTTAATGTTTATCTGTGTCATATCATTTGTGTTATATCCTTGTATTATATCCTAAAACAGGGGTTTCTGTGGTATTAAATTCAAAATCCTGTTTTTCTTTCGGCAAGAGAACGATGGTGTTTACTTCCACTTCTATGGGGAAAAAATGGTCATAAAACATTTCAATAAATTTTTTCTTTTTTCCTTCATGAATATAATCAATGAAAGAAGAGTTTTTCAGCGGTCCAATCTGCAGATCCAAGTGACATGAATAATCGTCATATGTTGTACCCGCAATAAGATCTAATCCTAGCCTATTCACCCCTAATTCAACATTTTGGCTTTCATCCGAATATTCATGATGTCCTTTATACGTTACACTCACATCTTCTTCTAATAAAATAGAAAGAATGTGACACGCTTCTTCAATATTCCCAACAATTTTATAGGCAAAAGGCAATAATCTTATAAATTTTGAAATCAATAATGGCGGAAAATCTTTGTCGATACCCCAAAAATCATAAAACATTTCCGGAGCCAGGTAACTGTTTAATTCAAATAAAAAATCATTCTCCAGATTTTCAACATTTACACCATAGCTGAACATCTCATTATCAAAAGGTTGAAAAAAAGTTCGGGAAGCTTTCTGTTGTTTTTTCTGAGTCTGATACTCTCTGATCATTACATCAACATCCTTGTTCGGAGTATCATTTTGGGTTTGATGAGTAAGGTTTTCAGGAAGCATATCATAGATGCTGTCTCTGGAAAGATTCAGTTTCAGCATTTGCTTACTGTCGTAGTCATAATCTGTAACTTCAGACTGTAAAATATCAAATCGATAGGCACGTGAAAACTGTCCTTCTTTTTGGATTACGTATTGGTTTTCGTCAATCTCATCATTTTTCAGCAAATCATTAATAACAACCTCAGCTCTTATATCATGTTTTAAAGCATTGATCTGCTTTGTAAGATGTTCTAAGTTTTTCATGGTTTAATTATTTTTGCTTTAAACGTCCTGCAGCAACGTATCTTAACTGGAAATATTCATCATTGAAATTGTAGATGTTAAGGCCGTTTGTGGTACATGCTACAATCCTATCATTATGGAGATAAATCCCAACATCAGAGATAGGATGGCTTTTATCGTAACGGAAAAATAATATGTCGCCTTCCTGTAAGAAAGACCTTCCTGTAAAAAGCTGAATGTCTTTAGATCTGAAAATACCGTCCGGTGTTTTAGAAAAAGTTTCTCCATAAACATCACTGAAAAGAGCCTGCACAAAATAAGAAGCATCAACACCAATATTTTTTTCAAGCATTTGTTTTCTGTACGGAGTACCAAGCCAGCCATCGACATAAGAATACAGTTTGTAATCTTTAATATCTTTAGGCATCACCCCCATAAGGATAGAGTATTTTTCTTTTACTCTTAAAGTATCATCGCTTAAACCTTCTGAATTATCATCTACTATAGAATAAGCAGATGTAGACGTATCTTTTTGCTGAGTTTTATCCTTCAAATATTCATCTGAAGAATAGTTATATGGAATGTCTTTTATATATTTCTTAGCTCCACACGAAAGGAGAAGCAACGCAACAAATATATGTATATACCTGTTAATGAATTTCATCTGTGTTTGTGTTTCAACAAATATATAAATTTTTTTGAAATAAATAATTTAATTCTCTTTTTTTTGAAAAAATTTTTGTCATATAAAAAATACTGAATATATTTGTCGAAACACAAATGCATTGATGACAAAAAATAATCGCACATTTTTCCAAAATGTAGATTACAGAATCTATATTAGCCTTGGAATCTTACTTCTAGTAAGCCTTTCTCTACTTTTATATCAATATACAAGACATGTCGATTGCGATGATGCGAAGTTTTTTATTCATGCGGATGAATATGTAATTAACCGTGTTGTAGAATATCAGGATAATACAAAAGGAGCCCAAAATTGGGAATGGAATTTCGGCGACAGCACAGCTATAGATAGAAGACAAATCACTTTTCATAAGTACTCAAAACCTGGGAATTATATTGTAAAATTAAAGATAAACGGGAACTGTATTCATGAAAAAGCTCTTACAATTACAAGCATTAGTCAGGAAACAGGATATCTGCCAACTATTGTAGCACCTAACGTGGTTGTTGTGGGAGAAAGTATTCAGTTTGATGCCGAAAAAGATGGTGGAGAATCTTGGGAATGGAGCTTTGGTGAAACTTCAAGAACCGATGCTTTAGGAAAAAACCCAAGTTATAAATTTAAATCTGTTGGCGAGAAAAAAATTACTCTAATCGTAAACGGAGATGTAGAGCATACTGCCGTAAAAACGATTTATGTAGCTCCAAAAACTATTAAAGCAAAAAAAAAATAGAT
>Ga0302167_10000498_pt1 | contig 18955 bp, 16 predicted proteins | sample I_Fen_N1_1_FD_193496 | JGI IMG/M metagenome (GOLD analysis project Ga0302167, IMG submission 193496) | Peat permafrost microbial communities from Stordalen Mire near Abisko, Sweden - I_Fen_N1_1 | ecosystem: Environmental > Terrestrial > Soil > Wetlands > Permafrost | place: Sweden: Abisko...
CAAACAAATAGTTACGAACAAAATAGCTTTATTTTATTTCGTGATTTTCAGTTCTACAAAAATCTAAAACTTTTTCGAGAAAAAAAAATCATTTTTCTTTCATTTTTTTTTAATCATTATCATTGTTTTTAATATCAGAACATTAGATAAATCTACTGATTTACAAACAGTTAATTGTAACACGTTTGTAATATCGTTGATTATAAAGCGCTTATCAAATTGATAGCATATTTGAAAATACAGGGGCTAAAAAAGCCGAAACACTTGTTAACAAAAGGTTTCGGCTATGAAAATATTGAAATATATTTTTTTTCGTTATTTTCGTTATTTAGAATGCGTAAAAATAAGAATACTATTTAGTCTTACTTCCAAAGAGTGAAAAATGAACATATCGTTTTGGATTTTTCTGTAAATCTATTAAGAGTTTATCGGAGCTCGCAGCAGTATTTGATAAGTTGATATACAGATCTTTATTATTCAATAACAATCCAAGTGTACCCTCGGAATTATTAATTTTATCGGTTATCAAACTGAGGTTGGAAATAGTGTGATTTACGCTGGCAAATGTAGCTGCATAATCTATCTTTTTTAAATTACCGCTTATCTGTTTAAAATCAGACGTCACGCCGTTTACATCGCTTAAAATACGGGGTACTTCGTTGTTCATCATTTTTTTCAACTGTGAAGAGCTGACTGCTAAATCAGCAGTGGTATGCTCAATTGATGAAAGGCTTTTAGTGAGATCTTTATTTTCAACTAAAACACGTACAGAGCGAATCAGTGAATCGGCTTGTAAGGATATACTTTCAATCTTGGGTATTAAGTCACCTGAGAGCTGTGCCATCAACCCTAAACCAACTTTTGACTCTATGGTATCACCGGGTTCATGCATTGCCTGCGATGGCGTTATAGGTGCGTACACCAACTGAACGGCCTTCCCACCCATTATACCATCATCATAAAGTTCCATCTTCGTCCCTTTGGGCAGCTTTATATCTTTAGAAACAGATATCTTTATTACGAATGATTCCTTTTTAGAAAAATCATAACTTATCTTTTCAACCTGACCTACTTTATATCCTTTTACATAAACGGGGGTAGATGGCACCAAACCGCCAAGATTCTCGTAGGAGCCATAATAATAGCTTACAGGTGTAAATATGCTGATTCCTTTCAGGAAATTCAATCCGAAATACAACACAAAAATAGCTACAATAGCCATTATTCCTACTTTTACTTCGCGTGTAAAATAATTTTTCTTCATTCTTTGTTTTTTAATAATACTTCCGATAAATCTACAGAGAAACTGGTTATTTGGTTAGCCTAGAAACCTCTTTGGCTGTCAACTTCCTATCACCCTGAAATGCGATGATAAAAGCATCGGGAAATTTAGACAGTATTGATCTTCGAACTTTCTCAATTTTAGTATAATCTGTTTCAGCTCCCAGGATATACTTAAAATATCTGTTTTCAGTAAAAAGTTCAATACCCTGAACACCTTTAAAATCAGCCGCATCTTTTGCCAGTTCAACTCTTGAAGCGAATAATTGCACTTTAAAAACAACGTTGCCTTCATTCTCCTGATCTGTAGCAACTACACTGGTTTGTTTCGACACATTAGAACTTTTAGAAGACTCTGCCAGCTTTTGGACCGGAGCTTCAGTCACCCGTGGTTTTCTGACCGTTTCCTGATCATCTCCTTTTGGAGTCTCAGTTACTTTAGGTGTTGTTCTGGTAGGCTGAGATTCCACATTCTGAGCTTGTGGTTCTATTTTAGAAACTACCGGACCTTGTCTTCCCGATTTCTTATCGTGCCCTCTTTTATAATCAACAAATGCATTATAAATAGCCGTTGCCATCTGCTTCTGTCCCTGCTCACTCATCAAGAACCGTTCCTCGGCTGCATTGGAGATAAAGCCAACTTCAACCAAAACACTTGGACAGGCCGAACGGTGCAACACCCAAAAACCAGCTTGACGCACTCCATGATCAGCTCGTCCCCCATAACTTACAAATTGCTTTTGAACAGCTGATGAGAATTCTACACTCTTATCAATATATTTATCCTGCATAAATTCAAACATTATGTAAGAATCAACAGATTTAGGATCAAAACCTTTATACTTTGAGCGGTAGTCTTCCTCAAGCAAGATTACCGAGTTTTCACGCATAGCCACATCTAAATTAGCTTTTGATTTAGCCAACCCGAGCGTAAATGTTTCAGTTCCGAATGCAGCAGGACTAGTTGAAGAGTTAGTGTGTACACAGATAAACAAATCGGCGTGATGATCATTCACAACATCGGCTCTTTCTTGCAGAGTAAGGTATTTATCGGTTTTACGAGTATATACCACTTTTACGTCTTTGAAGTTTTGCTCAATTAATCCCCCAAGGTATAACTCAATAGCTAAATTTATGTCTTTCTCCCGTGAAAAAGCACCCATCGCACCGGGGTCATGACCTCCATGTCCGGCATCAAGCACTACAGTAAATTTAGCGTCCTGTGCTATCAAAGGAGTAAGGACAAAAAGTCCAAACAACATCATATAGCACTGACGTACAAGAAAATACTTTTTGATAAATTTCATAAAAATTTCATTAAATAAAAAAGGATTTGGTTGTAATTTTTGTTGCAAAAGTAATGTTTTTATCCTGTTTATAATGCGAAATGAAGTGGTAAATTTTCAAATTATTCATAAAAAAAGATTACAAGTAAATGAGAGTACTTTTTTTTCAGTAAATTTGCGCCCTAATTTAGAAAACCGTACCCTTACCGGATGCAAATCTGTAACCGATTACATTTCAATATAGCACGTCTGAACCTGCTTTTCATTTTTTGCCTGACTTCTACCTTCGTGGTGTTTAGTCAGGAGAAAGCTGTGCCCAATAAAAATGACATAATAAAGCACATAAACGATAGTATAAAGAATTCCCGGGACACTGTCAAAACCGTAACAAAAAAAGTCAAACCTAATCAGATTGATGCCAAAATAACCTATAGTGCACAGGACTCGATTGTTTTATTAGGTAATGGAACCGGATTTCTGCATGGGCAAAGCGATATAAAATATAAAAACATTGGTTTAAAGGCGGATTTTGTGAGGGTTAAGATGGACAGCAGCATCGTCTTCGCTCACGGAAAGACGGATAGTGTCGGTAAAAAAATCGGAGAACCTGTATTTGCCGAAGGTAGCACAGAATATTCATCCAAAGAACTGACCTACAATTTAAAAACGAAAAAGGGTTTTATCAGACAAGCGGTTACAAAACAAGGCGAAGGCTACATTGTCAGTGATAAAACAAAAAAAGTGGATAATGACATTTTGTGTATAACAGACGGAAAATACACTACCTGCGATAACCACGAGCATCCGGATTTCTACATGGACTTAACACGAGGGAAAGTTAAGACCGGAAAATATGTTGTTTCGGGACCGGCCTATCTGGTAGTAGAAGATGTACCTCTGCCAATAGCAATTCCTTTCGGCTTTTTTCCATTTACAGATAAATACTCTTCCGGAATTGTTATGCCGACATTCAGAGACGAACAAACAAGGGGATTTGGATTAATGGGAGGAGGTTATTACTTTGCTATCAGTGATTATGTAGATTTGGAAGTAAAGGGCGATATATATACCAAGGGAACATGGGCTTTTTATGCAAACTCCAAATACACTAAACGATATAAATATAGCGGTTCTTTTAATTTTAGTTATCGTGAGGATGTTACTGGAGAGAAAGAACTGCCCAACTATAGTAAGTTGCCCAGTATGAGCATTGTCTGGTCGCACTCTCAGGACGCTAAAGCAAACCCTTATTTTAATTTCTCTACAAGCGTAAACTTCAGTACAAGCGGTTACAACCGGAATAATATTGACAACTATTACCGTCCTGAGATAAACTCACAAAGCACTAAAAGCTCAAGCATATCATTCACCAAGCGTTTTCCTGAAAGTCCGTTTAATATTTCGGGAAGCATGAATGTAGCTCAAAGCACCCGCGATTCCATGCTCGACTTATCGTTGCCAAACATTAGTGTGTCAATGAGCCGCATTTATCCTTTCAAACGAAAAAATGCAGCAGGTAATGAGCGTTGGTACGAAAAGATATCCATGTCATACAATGGTACATTTGCCAATAGTATCCGCACGAAAGAAGATAAGCTCTTGAGTTCATCTTTCTCAAAAGACTGGAAAAACGGCATGAAGCACAGTATTCCTATTAGTGCCACGTTCAATATTCTAAAATACATAAACGTTTCTCCTTCGTTCAATTATAACGAGCGCTGGTACCTTCAATCGGTAAATCAAAGCTGGGATGAGACCAATCAGCGTGTAAAAACAGATACTGTTTCCGGATTTAATAGAGTGTACGATTTCAACATGGGAGTTTCTGCATCTACTAAAGTTTATGGGATGTACACCCCGCTTCCGTTTTTAAACAAGCTTACAGGTAATAAAATAGTTGCCATAAGACACGTAATGACACCTTCAGTTGGATTCAACTACGCCCCGGATTTTGGAGCATCCACATGGGGATACTACGGATCTTATATAATACCTGCCAATTCAGCAGTACAACACGATCAGGTAGTTCAATACTCTCATTATGTGAATAGTTTATACGGCACACCGGGTACAGGTAAATCAGGAAATATCAGTTTTTCCCTCACTAATAACCTGGAAATGAAGGTTGTTAAAAGTGAAAAAGACACTACCACTACATCTAAATATAAAGTAATTAGTCTGATTGACAACCTGTCAATCAGCGGGTCATACAATATGGCAGCTGACTCCATGCAATGGTCGATGTTAAACGTAGGATTACGTATAAAAGCAGGAAAAAATCAAAGTTTAAGCCTGAGTGGAGTGTTTGATCCTTATATGTATGTCCCCAATAGCACAAACACTGATGGCATAAGAGTCAACAAGTTACGATGGGAACATGGTAAGTTACCACGCTTTCTGGGTACCGGAACTTCTTACAGTTATACACTGAACAACGAAACATTCAAGAAGAAAAACAAAACAAAAAAAGAAGACAGCTCTAAGTCTAATAATACAGACACCAATCTTACGCCAACAGTAGCTACAGATCCGAATAATAAAAATAACGCAAAAACAGACTCTGAAAAAGACAAAAAAACGTTGGTGAAAGACACCGAAGGTTATCAGAAAGTGACTATACCGTGGAGCATCAGCATCAATTACAGTGTTACATATGCCAACAGTACCTGGAATCCGAAGAAAACAGAATATAACATGGCATTGACTCACAACTTAAGCTTTTCGGGTAACATCTCGCTCACGAATAATTGGAAACTAACGGCAAATACCACCTATGATTTTCCGAATCACCAGTTTACATACACGAATGTGAACATTGTACGAAACCTGCACTGCTGGACAATGTCGGCAAGTGTAGTGCCTTTTGGACAATATAAATCCTATAACTTCAAAATCGGTGTTAATGCCAGCATGTTACAAGATTTGAAATACGACAAACAAAGTGGTTATGGAAATACTCCAATAACATGGTACTAATTTAAACAAACTTACAATTAACAAAAATAAATGAACAATTCCACCATAAAAACTATTATAGGGTGATTGGTATAAGGGAGAAATTATTAAACAAAATAGATAAAAAATGAAAATTACAGCAAACAAATCGGTTTCGGCAGAATACGAATTATACGTTGATGGCGAAGTAGAAGGAGAATTGGAATTAATGGAAAAAGCCACCGAGCAACAACCATTAAACTTTGTATATGGAGTGGGCATGATGTTACCAAAATTTGAAGAAAATTTATTTGGTATGCAGGTTGGTGACAAATTTGACTTTGTCATTAATTGCGAAGAAGCCTACGGAGAATACGATGATGACAGTGTACTGGATTTAGAACGTTCTATATTTGAAATTGATGGAAAACTTGATGAAGAAATGATTTTCGAAGGCAATGTGGTTCCATTGATGGATAGTGAAGGAAATCGTGTAAATGCTCAGATTGTCAGCGTTAGCGATTCACATGTAAAAGTGGACTTAAACCATCCGTTGGCTGGTGAGAACCTTCACTTCAAAGGTTCTGTACTTGAGGTTCGTGAAGCTACAGAGAAAGAACTTGCTGCTCTTATGGGTGGTGGTGGTTGTGGTAGCGGATGTGGTTGTGGTGACGGCGGATGCGAAAGCGGAAGCTGTGGTTGTGGCGACGAAGAAGAAGCAAGCATGAGCGGCGGCGGAAGTTGCGGCAGCGGTTGTGGATGTCATTAATAAGCTTAGCTTATTATTAGCTCATTTTCAATGGATATTAAACTGCTTGATAGCTATTTAATATCCATTGTTGTATATGATTAATCTTGGGGCTTATAGTTATTTCAAACTTTTTAATAACTTTGTACGTACAATAACAAATTATGGCATAAATATTCATAGCCCATACTTTATAACTTATAATTAAAGAACACATGTCGAACACGATTGGCAAATTATTTACTTTTACATCATTTGGAGAATCTCACGGAAAAGGAATCGGCGGCATTGTTGACGGTTGCCCGTCAGGGATAGAAATAGATGAGACATTCATTCAAAATGAACTGAATCGTCGCAAACCCGGACAATCCGACATTTCAACACCCCGCAAAGAAGGTGATAAAGTTGAATTCTTATCCGGAATTTTTGAAGGGAAAAGTACAGGAACACCTATCGCCTTCGTTATCTGGAACGAGAACCAACACAGTTCCGACTACGACCATCTGAAAGAAGTATACCGACCATCGCATGCCGACTTTACCTACCAACAAAAATATGGAATCCGCGACCATCGCGGTGGAGGACGAAGTTCAGCCCGCGAAACGGCATCGCGCGTAGTAGCCGGAGCCATTGCCAAGCTGGCATTAAAAAATTATGGAATCGACATTACGGCTTTCACTTCTCAAGTCGGACACATTGCCATGACGCGAAATTTTGAGACGGCTGATTTATCGCTAATTGAATCAAATGTGGTTCGTTGTCCACAACCCGAAGTGGCCGAAAAAATGATTGAATACATCAAAGAACTAAAAAAAGAAGGCGACTCAATCGGAGGAATTATTTCGTGCGTTATTAAAGGCGTTCCGGTCGGACTGGGCGAACCAATCTTCGATAAACTACAGGCGCGACTGGCTCAGGCCATGCTGAGTATCAATGCAACTCATGGATTTGATTACGGGCGAGGTTTTGAAGGCGTCAGTTTGAAGGGATCGGAGATGAATGATTCGTTTGTAAAAGACGGCGATAAGGTAAGTACCAAAACAAACAATTCGGGAGGCGTGCAAGGCGGCATCAGCAACGGACAGGATATCTATTTCCGCGTACTATTTAAACCGGTAGCCACTATTTCGAAAAAGCAAGATACGCTCGATATTCACGCCAACGAAGTAGAACTTGAAGCCCGTGGTCGTCACGATCCTTGCGTGCTGCCCCGCGCGGTGCCTATCGTTGAAGCGATGGCAGCTTTGACGCTGATTGATTTGTATCTGACAAAGAATTAAATATTCAGACTTACTAACGGCCCTTAACCCCTAAAGGGGAATAAGTTACTATCGTCTCCTATACTTTTGATATAAAGTTATAGGAGACGATTCTATTTTTCAGATTCCCCTTTAGGGGTTAGGGGTGATTAGTTATTTCATCGGTTGACAAACCGCTCCGCCTCATCCAATACATTCAGCTTCCCAACATCCAGCATGTGAAAATCGGTTGGGATAAAACCTTTGATTACCTGAGTTTGTGCTTTGGACAAATAGAAATCCATGATGGGGAACTTAGCATCAAAGGAATCCAACAGCTCAAAAACGCGAGGCGACAAAACCTGAATACCAGCAAAAGCCAATTTGTTAAATCCCGAAATGTCATCGAACCTAATGGGTTTGGTTTCACCTGTTTTCTCATTTATCCATCCACAAAGACGATGATCATCATCGAATAACAAATAGCGAATGGTATCGCGACGACTTACCACCAGCGTAGCCAATGAATCGGCAGCAAGGTGCTGTTGGAACAATTCCTGCAAATCAACGTCCGACAGAATATCAACATTATGCACCAAAAACGGTTGTCCGTCGTCGAAGAATTGCGTTGCCTTCCGGATACCACCACCCGTATCGAGTAACTGATCGCGTTCATCCGACACCTCGATACGAATACCGAAATTATTATTTACTTTCAGGAAATCAATAATCTGATTGGGGAAGTGATGCACATTCACGATGATTTCATCGAAACCAGCAGTCTTTAGTCTCAGTATTACATGCTCCAACAAAGGTTTCCCGGCAATCGGAACCAATGCTTTAGGTAAAGAGTCGGTAAGAGGCTTTAATCTGGTGCCGAGCCCCGCGGCAAATATCATTGCTTTCATAACTTAGCCCCCTAAATCCCCCAAGAGGGACTAAAGATAGTTTTATTTTGATTTTTAATACGTGTTTACCTAAATCATAGTAACTAAAAAGAAATTTCATTATTCATTACCTATCAATAAGTCCCCCTTGGGGGATTTATGGGGCTGAATTTTGCTTCAATATTCTGTTCCCGATGAACCAATTGTACTTCCACCCCGTACTTTTCGCTGATATGTTCTGCAGTTTTTTTGGCAGAGTAAACTGAGCGGTGTCGGCCACCGGTACACCCGAAACTGATCATCAGGTTGGTGAATCCACGATCAATATACCGCTTCACCGAGGCATCCACTAGGGCAAAGGCGTGATCGATAAACGACAGAATTTCGCCATCGTCTTCCAGAAAGCGGATAACCGATTCGTCCAATCCAGTCAGGCTCTGGTAACGCTCGTACTTGCCGGGATTATTCACCGCACGGCAGTCGAACACAAACCCCCCGCCATTGCCGGAATTATCTTGCGGAATGCCTTTCTTATAAGAGAAACTATAGACTTTTACTACCAAAGGTTTGCGTATTTCCACTTCGCGGAATTGCTCCAATTCGGTCATTTCTTTGAGTACTTGCAGCAGATAAGGATAGGAAGAGTGGTCATCGTGCAGAAGGGCCCGGAGATTTTCGATAGCAAACGGAATGCTTTGCAGGAAGTGTGGCTTTTTCTCGAAATAGCCGCGGAAGCCATACGCACCAAGTACCTGCAAAGTGCGGAAAAGCACAAAATGCTTCAGTTGTTCAGCAAAATCAGCCTCGTCTATCGGCATTAATTTCTGCAAAGCGGTAAGGTAAGTCTGCAATAACTCTTCGCGCAACTCCGAATTATATTGCGCTTTGGCCTGCCACAGAAACGAAGCCACATCGTAATAAAGCGGTCCTTTTCGGCCTCCTTGGAAATCGATAAAATAAGGTTCGCCGTCTTTCACCATCACATTCCGACTCTGAAAGTCGCGATACATAAAGGTATTAGTCCGCGAGCGCATCAGTATTTCCGACAATTTTACAAAATCATCTTCCAACAGATTTTCCTGAAAATCCAGTCCCGTAGCTTTCAGAAAACAGTATTTAAAATAATTCAGATCCCAAAGAATGGAACGTTCGTTGAATTCAGGTTGCGGATAGCACACCGAAAAATCGAGTCCCTGAGCCCCCTGCACCTGAACGGCGGGAAGCTTACGCATGGTTTTGCGCAGCAATTCCTTTTCAGGTTCGCAAAAAACACCCGTTTTACGCCCCTCGGCAATAGCATCAAAAAGCAGCGTATCGCCCAGGTCGTCCTGAATATAAAAACGTTTATCGACCGTTTGCCCCAGCACACGCGGCACAGGCAAACCCTGATGGTGAAAATGGTTGGCTATTTCGATAAAAGCAATATTTTCGTCCACCGACGTACCTTCCACGCCAATAAGCGAACGATTTTCGCTGGTCAGCCGGAAATATTTACGGTTGGAGCCAGAGGCAGAAAGTTCGGTAACGGTAAGAGCAGGTTCGTGGGTGTATTGCAGGAAAAGGGTTTCGAGTTCGGTCATGGGTATCGGTTGATTTTGTTCGTGATTGCAAAGATACAAACATCATTTTAAACAAATGACATCAGTGGGACAAAAGGCGAATGGTTTTGCAATTGGAGGTTTTGGAGTTAGGTCTCCCAATTAAAAATTGCCCTCCTATCGGATTGATAGATTTGAGGCTTTCGAGTTCCAAATATTAGGGTGACATAATTTTCAATAAGTTTATTATGCATCAACTTCTTTTAATGAGCAATAGAAATCACATCTAGAAAAAAAATTAAAATAGTTTCGAAATATTGTCGTTAAACAAACAGAGAATTATTATATTTGCAACATCCTTAAAAATAACAATATTATGGTTCGCAAAAACACTCTGCCGCCCACGCAATGCAATCACTCGAAAAAAAAACAACCATTGAATACTGCTACTGAGCTGACTCGAAGAATTAAAGCGAACATACGTAAATTATATTCTTATGAAGAAAACAATATTACCATTACTGATTGCATTTTTATCACTAACCTCTGCGTTTGGACAGACTCCAGCAGACAGCTTAATCGTCTTTGTTGGAGAAAAAATTTATGTCAACTATTCACCTGAAGAAAATGAATCATCAAGCGTTTCCGTAAGCTTAGATAATCGGTATACTGCAAAATATAAAATTCTGCAACTGATTCATGGTTCATACAAGTCTGACACCATCGAATTTATTGTATTTGCACATGATGGAGTACCTGAATTTTCAAATCACCAAACTGTATTGCTCTTTGTGACAAAAGAAAATGGAAAAATATACCATGAAAAATATCAATATTTTAAACTGTACTTGACTGAAAAAGGCAAATGGGCAAGTCCATATTCAAGCGCTGACTACAACCATCCCTTCAAAAACAGCATTACAGTAAAGCCTGAGAAAATAGCATTTATAGGAGACGTATCATTCCCTGTCGACAAATATACAAGCAATAACAGATATTATAAATTGTATCCTGAACCATTTTATGAGATTAAAAATGGACGTGCAACTGCAATTTACGGAAACTATGTTGAAGATCTATTTAAACTTAAACTGCAAACAGTATTAAAAGCAAGAAAAATGCCTGTAGAAGAAATAATGAAAATAATACATAATCAACCACATCCATAAACTCTTTTCCCCTTTGCTTATCAGTTGGTACTTTATTCAAGCATATTCATATACAATTACACATAAATACAAATGAAAATGAAACACACTATTTTTTGCACCGTTCTGTTTTGCCTAAGCGCATTCAGTTCTTATTCACAGGTTTTCAAGAATTCCGATTTGACGGTTTCGGTACTCGGCGATAAAAGCTGGGTGATTGAAACCAGCGACCACACCACCATGTATCTGATTGAAGGCACTAAACGGGCTTTGCTTATCGACACCGGCACACACTGCGATTCGCTCGACCAGATTATCGGGCACCTCACTTCCAAGCCTTACGATGTGGTAATCACCCACGGTCATGGCGACCACGCGGGGAACATCCGCTACTTCAAATCCATCTACATGCATGCCGACGATAAAGATTTTATATACAACTACACGGGTAAAATCAACTATGTGAAGGACGGTGATGTATTCGATTTGGGCAATAAAAAAATAGAGGTAAAACACATGCCAGCTCACACACCGGGCTCCATCGTGTTGGTGGACTGGGTAGCCAAATGCTGCTACACGGGCGATGCCTTCGGGTCCAACGAAGTGTGGCTGCAACTCAGCCCATTTGCCCCCATGCAAACCTATGTCAATTCATGCATCAAAATGGAAGCCCTGATGGACAAAGGTATACCCGACCTATATTGCGGACACTATTACTACGTAAAAGGTGCGTTCCACAAGGATTATATCGAAACCATGAAGAAACTGGCCACAGATATTGTGACAGGGAAAGTTGGAGAACCCTATACCAAAAACAATTATCCGAAAGCACGTATCCTCTCGTCGGGCAACACGGCCATTGTTTATGATCCGGCACATATAAAATAACTGGAAGCAATAAATCAACATTATTCAAAGCGCGAATCGAGAAGGTCGATTCGCGCTTTATTATTAACCGAGAGTTCGGTTCTTGAAAAAACGTAAAACCCTAACTTACAATTATGAATTATACATTATGAATTACGCATTAGTTTTTGTACTTTTGCAGCAATTTGTATTTAAAAAGATTATGAGCACAGAACTTAGCGAACAAGAACAGTTTAGACGTCAAAGTCTGGACGAATTACGAAATTTAGGCATCGATCCTTATCCTGCCGCACTGTATCCAACCGACGCATTTTCCACCGATATAAAAGCTGAATTTAAAGACGAAGAAAGCGGTAAACCTGTTTGCGTGGCAGGTCGTATAATGAGCCGCCGCATCATGGGCAAAGCTTCATTCGTAGAGCTGCAAGACTCCAAAGGTCGTATTCAGGTTTACGTAAGTCGCGACGACATCAATACCGAAGCGCAACCCGAAATGTACAATATCGTATTCAAAAAACTATTGGATATTGGTGATTTTATTGGAATCAAAGGTTTTGTGTTTCGCACACAAACAGGCGAAATCAGTGTTCATGCGCAAGAACTCACTGTTCTGAGCAAAGCACTGCGTCCGCTCCCTATCGTAAAATATAAGGATGGCGTGGCTTTCGATGCTTTCGAAGACCCTGAACAACGCTACCGTCAGCGCTACGTGGACCTGGTGGTAAACGATGGCGTAAAAGATATTTTTCTGAAACGTACCAAGGTGTACCAATCTATGCGCGACTACTTCAACGCTCAGGGCTACATCGAGGTAGAAACTCCTATCCTGCAATCGATACCCGGTGGTGCATCGGCTCGTCCGTTTATCACCCATCACAATGCGCTGGTCATGCCGCTATACCTCCGCGTGGCCGATGAATTATACCTCAAAAGACTGATTGTAGGCGGATTTGAAGGCGTGTATGAATTCTCCAAAAACTTCCGCAACGAAGGTATGGACCGCACGCACAATCCTGAATTTACGGCCATGGAAATATACGTAGCCTACAAAGACTACAACTGGATGATGGACTTCACCGAACGAATGATAGAGAAAATTTGTTTAGATGTGAACGGCACGAATGAAATTACTGTGGGCGATAAAACCATCAGCGTCAAAACGCCGTTTAAACGCATTACTATGATTGATGCTATTAAAGAACATACCGGCATAGACATCAACGGCATGGACGAAGTTCAGCTGCGCGAAGTGTGCAAAACGTTACACGTGGAAGTTGATGAAACCATGGGTAAAGGCAAAATGATTGATGAAATTTTCGGCGAAAAATGCGAAGGCAACTACATACAACCAACTTTTATTACCGACTATCCGCGCGAAATGTCGCCGCTATGTAAACGCCACCGCGACAACCCCGAGCTGACAGAACGTTTTGAATTGATGGTAAACGGTAAAGAGCTGGCCAACGCCTACTCGGAATTAAATGACCCAATCGACCAACTTGGACGCTTTCAGGAGCAACTGAAACTGAGCGAAAAGGGCGACGACGAAGCAATGTTTATCGATATGGATTTTGTTCGCTCATTAGAATACGGTATGCCTCCAACCTCAGGGATGGGTATCGGTATGGATCGTCTGGTAATGCTTATGACCGGTCAACAAGCCATCCAGGAAGTGCTTTTCTTCCCACAAATGAAACCCGAAAAAGTAGCCAAAAAAGATGGTCCCGATAAATTCATAGCATTGGGCATCTCCGAAGCATGGGTTGAGGTGGTTCAAAAAGCAGGCATCGTAATGGTTGCCGACCTCAAAGGACTAAACCCGAATAAATTCCATCAGGATATTTGCGGGATCAATAAAAAGAACAAATTGGAATTGACCAACCCGTCGAAAGAAGACGTGGCAGAGTGGATAGCTAAAGCGTAAAAAGTAAGCGGTAAGCAGTAAACGGCAAGTAGAAAAAAGACCGGAGACTGTTGACCTATGACAATAGACATATAAAAATGAACGAAAAAAGTAAAATTGCAGTAATTGGAGGCGGGAGCTGGGCCACTGCAATTGCCAAAATTGCACTGACCAATGCTCAGGAAATTAATTGGTATATGAGGCGACAGGAACAGATTGATGAGTTCATCCGTCTGAGCAAAAACCCTTCGTACCTGACCGGCGTAAAATTTGACACAGACCGGATTAATTTTACAAGCGACATAAATAAGCTGGTTCGCACTTCTGACATTCTGATTTTCGCTACTCCATCGCCTTTTTTGAAACAACATCTCAAAAAACTAAAAAGACCGTTGCACAATAAGTTTATTGTAACGGCCATCAAAGGGATAGTACCCGATGAGAATCTGGTAGTAACTGAGTATTTTGAGCAATTTTACAATGTACCCAAAGACAATATAGCCGTATTGGCCGGTCCGTGTCATGCCGAGGAAGTTGCACTTGAGCGCCTTTCCTATCTGACCATTGGCTGCACTGACCGCGAAAGAGCCCGCATGCTCTCACTGCGATTCAACACCAGTTTTATCCGCACATCCATCAGCGACGATATCATGGGAATCGAATACTCGTCGGTTATGAAAAACATTTATTCCATAGCCGCCGGTATATGCCATGGATTAAAATACGGAGATAACTTTCAGGCTGTACTGGTTTCCAATGCCATTCAGGAAATGAATCGTTTTTGCAACGCCACCAACCCTATGCATCGCGACATAAACGAGTCAGCCTACCTGGGCGACTTGTTGGTAACGGCTTATTCAAAGTTTAGTCGCAATCGCCTTTTTGGAAGTATGATTGGTAAAGGGTACTCGGTAAAAACAGCACAGATAGAGATGGAAATGATTGCCGAAGGTTACTATGCCACTAAGTGTATTCATGAAATAAACGAAAAATATCAGATCAGTATGCCTATCGTAGATTCGGTATTTGAAATTCTGTACAACAGGGTTTCACCGACTATGGAAATTCGCAAACTGTCCGAGAAATTGAAATAAATCAGAGAGAAATATAGAACAATTATTAATACGATCTTTATAAATTCTCCTTCGGGAGCATTTAGGGGAACTTTTAATTTCAAATATGGAAAATATTAAACTATCGATTGATAAAGCTTTTGGTTTTGTGTCGGAACAAGCTGTTGCCGGGTACAAAGTGCAAGTTGCCGACGCCAATGCTGCATTGCACAACGGTACCGGTAAAGGAAGTGATTTTCTGGGTTGGTTAAACCTACCATCTTCTATTGACGAAGCACACTTGCAGGATTTAGAAGCCACAGCCAAAACTCTGCGTGACAACTGCGAAGTAGTGGTTGTCATTGGTATAGGTGGAAGTTATCTTGGAACAAAAGCTGTTATAGATGCACTTTCAAACAGTTTCGACTGGTTACTTACAGAACGTAAATCGCCGGTTGTAGTATATGCCGGTCAGAATATCGGCGAAGATTACCTGTACGAATTGCAGGAATTACTCAAAACAAAAAAGTTCGGTATTATTTCCATCTCAAAATCGGGAACAACCACCGAACCAGCTTTAGCATTCCGCCTGCTGAAAACTCAGCTGGAAGAACAACAAGGAAAAGCCGCAGCTCAAAAACTGATTATTGCCATCACCGATAAATCGCGCGGTGCACTCCGCACAGCTGCCACACAGGAAGGTTACAAAACATTTGTTATTGAAGATAATGTAGGCGGACGCTTTTCAGTGCTTACTCCTGTAGGATTACTGCCCATTGCAGTTGCCGGATTTGATATTCGCAAACTAATAGCAGGCGCAGTAACGATGGAAGCAAAATGCGGACTGGAAACTCCATTTGATCAGAATCCCGCTGCACAATATGCAGCCGTGCGCAATGAGCTGTACAAGAATGGAAAAACGACAGAAATTCTTGTCAATTTCCACCCGAAACTACATTATATTGGCGAATGGTGGAAGCAACTTTACGGAGAAAGTGAAGGAAAAGAAAATAAAGGTATATTTCCGGCAGCTGTTGACTTCACCACCGATTTACACTCTATGGGTCAATGGATTCAGGAAGGTGAACGCACAATCTTCGAAACCGTAATTTCGGTAAAAGAGAGCAATCACGTAAAAGTTTTCCCTCACTCCGAAGAAAATCTGGATGGGTTAAACTTCTTGGCCGGAAAACGCGTAGATGAAGTAAATAAAATGGCTGAACTCGGCACTATGATTGCTCACATTGACGGCGGTGTTCCAAATCTGAAAATTGAGTTACCTGTGCTGAATGAGTATTATTTGGGAGAATTGTTGTATTTCTTTGAAAAAGCTTGCGGTATCAGCGGCTATATACTTGGTGTAAACCCATTTGACCAACCGGGGGTTGAAGCCTATAAGAAAAACATGTTTGCCTTGTTAGAGAAACCCGGCTTCGAAGCTGAAACAAAAGCCATAAAAGCCAGACTTTAATTCGGTCACCAAATACACAAAACAAAGAAGCCATTTACGTTGTGTAAATGGCTTCTTTGTTTTGTGTATTTCAAGAAAAATCATCTACGATTTACATCTTTAAATGGCGTCTGTATTGTTACTGAAACTTTATTTCCATTAGGATCATTATCAAAAGTTGCATTGGAAGTCAAAGATATCTTAACTGTTGGAACAGTAGTTGTAACTTTTTTGCCAACATAATTAACTGGTAAATACATCTGCAATGCTTTAGGTTGAAAAGTAAACTTTCCATTTACATAATCGGATTTACTCTTTACAAAAAGTGTATCCAGTGAAGATATTGGTGGAAACAATGTCTTAGTAGCAGTAGTATCTGAAGAAACAAAAGAGAATTCGGTCAAATCATTCTCTACCCCATTCAAAATTAATTTAAAAAATATACTATCACCCAAATTAATCGTATCTAAACGAAATACATTAACATCATTTGTATAATACATTTTCAGAGTATCTATCCTGTGATTATGCAAAACCAATATACCCATTCTGGGTGTTTCATTGGAATAATTTTTAAAATTACATGCCGTAAAAAATAAGATCAACATGCTCAAAAGAGCAAAGTGTTTTGCTTTCATATAATAAACTATTTTGTTACAAAAGTACTAAAATCATTCGGTACAAAGACTTAAGAATTATTAAACTACCCGTTATTTAATAACAATAGGTATTTTTAGTCTTAATGAAATGTAATTTGTACCACTAGAAGAGGATGTTGCAAAATATGCATCAGATTGTAATGCCAATTTCATCACTGCACTCGTACTGGCAGCTTTAGCTACGTAACTGAAAGTGAAATAAGAAAAATTCTGCATTTGTCTGAACAAAAACTTACCGGCTAGATAATTAGAAGCAGAACTTACAAAAACAGTATTCAAAACCGATTCATCGACTAGTAAGAGTTTAGAAGAAATTGTATCTGAACGTTCAATATCAAATTCTACCAAATTATTATAGTCGGCATTCAGATAAAGCTTAAAACCAATTGTATCTCCAACAGAAACAGTGTCAGTAATATAATCATAGCTGCTGTTAGCAACGTAAGTGACTTTTAATGTATCTCCATTAGTCAATATGGGCTTTTGAGCCAGAAAAATTTGCGGAGTAGAATTGTATTTTTCAATAGGCGAACACATTACAAATACAAAGCAAATAAAACCCAAAAGAAGGATGGTTAGTAATTTCATAGAATTTGTTTTTATTAATCATTACTAGAACGAACAATAAATCATCTCAGTATGTCGAGTATAGTATTAGAAATTATAAACTTTAAATGGTCGGGGTGACAAGGTTCGAACCCGCGACCTCTACGTCCCGAACGTAGCGCGCTACCAACTGCGCTACACCCCGATTTTGCGACTACAAATCTACGATATATATTTGTTTAGCAGAATTATTACATGCAAAAAAGGTTTAATTTTCACTAAACCTACATCGCTACTGTGAGAATCGATCATATCCAATTCGGATTTTCAACAACAGTCATCAAATAAGCCTACTAAAGATTACTCATTTAACTGACAAAATAAGTATCTTTGCATAAAATTTTAACTACATGTTTACAGCAGAAATAGAAAAATTTATTCGTTCCAGAAACTATCCTACCTTTAAACCTAAAGCAGTTTTCTTTGATATGGATGGCGTTTTGTTTGATTCGATGAAATTTCATGCCACTGCGTGGGTACAAGCATTACACGAAAAAAATCTTCCATTCACCGAATATCAGGCGTACATGAACGAAGGCAGAACAGGAGCCTCTACTATTGATGAGATTTTCGTAAAAGAACATGGCAGAAAAGCCACCGAAGAGGAGAAACAGGAAATATACCAACTAAAGTCAAAGATATTTGAAACTTGCGGAAAAGCAGGTAAGATACCACATGTACTTGATTTGTTGGAAAAAGTAAAGGCTCAGGGACTTCAGATATTTGTTGTTACCGGATCCGGTCAACACACCCTGATTCATAGTTTAGAAGAAAACTTTCCGGGCATATTTCAGAAAGAGAAAATGATTACGGCTTACGATGTAAAATACGGTAAACCTCATCCTGAGCCCTATTTAAAGGCGTTGAACAAATCAGACGTAAAACCCTGGGAGGTTGTAGTTATTGAAAATGCACCCTTAGGAGTAAAATCATCCAACGCTGCCGGACTATTCACCATTGGAGTCAACACCGGACCATTAGACCCTAAAGTACTGACGGATAATGGTGCAAACCTGATTTTCGACAACATGAAAGAACTTTATGATAATTGGGAAGCAATAGCGAGCTGACAAATAATCAGCCAAAGCGCCAACAGAGTAGTGAAAGGCAAAAAATAAGTAAATAACAATAAAACAACATAGTATGCAAGTTATCAAATATCCTTCGCGTGAAGATTGGGCAACGATTTTGGCCCGTCCCACTTTCGACAGCACTTCGCTGTTCGACACAGTGCAAAAAGTATTGGATGATGTTCGTATACATGGCGACCAAGCCGTAAAAAAACATACAAAACAGTTTGATAAAGTAACCCTTGACAATATTGAAGTTAGCAAAGAAGAAATTGCCGAGGCTGAGAA
>Ga0302167_10000500_pt1 | contig 18949 bp, 14 predicted proteins | sample I_Fen_N1_1_FD_193496 | JGI IMG/M metagenome (GOLD analysis project Ga0302167, IMG submission 193496) | Peat permafrost microbial communities from Stordalen Mire near Abisko, Sweden - I_Fen_N1_1 | ecosystem: Environmental > Terrestrial > Soil > Wetlands > Permafrost | place: Sweden: Abisko...
TGCACAGGTCATCGTCAGTGACATCAGCGCAGAGGCGGCTAAACAAACAGCGACGCTGATCAATGAAAGCGGTGGTAGCGCAATCGCTATTGCGTGTGACATTGCTGATAGGGCAAGTGTCGATGCATTGATTGCGGGCGCCATTTCTCACTTCGGGCGACTGGACTGTGCATTCAACAACGCCGGTATCAACCTGAAGGAAGATGTCGATTGGGATATCGAGGCATTCGAGCGTTCCATGTCGGTAAATACGTCGGGAACGATGTACTGCTTGACGGCCGAAATCAATGCCATGCGCCGTTCCGGTGGCGGCTCGATAGTTAACAACGCGTCAGTTATGGGGCTTGTTGGATCGACCAAGCAACCTGGCTACGCGGCTAGTAAACACGCCGTTGTCGGGTTGACTAAAACCGCAGCGCTTTGCTGGGCGGGAGAAAAAATCCGAGTCAATGCAGTTTGCCCTGGCGCGGTTAGAACCGTAATGACTGAAGCCAGCATGTCGATCAGCCCTCAAATCCGTGCTCGGCTCATGTCGATGTCTCCGATGGGACGCCTTGCCGAAGCGAGTGAGATTGCCGAGGCCGCGCTATGGCTTTGCTCTGAACGCTCAAGTTTTGTGAATGGCGTTGCTCTGGCCGTCGATGGCGGATTCACGGCAGGGTAAACGGTTCAGCTGGGAGCTAAGTGGGAGGGCCATGCGTTTCTATCTCTGTGCGCTTAGTAGGTTTTTGTCCTTATGAACTTTAGCGTTATTCGCCGTAACGTTTCTTCGTCATCAGAAGCGCGCGGCCCTATATTGAGACTACTTATCTATGCGTTCGATCAATTTCCTGGCTGCCGTCTTTGTGTCATTGCTTGCCGCTGGTCAATCCTTCGCGGATGAAGAGCAGCGCGCCCGGCAACTCCTGCAGCAGGCAGTCGACTACTACCACGTACAGGGCGATGCAGCGTTCGCCGCCTTCAGCCGCCAAGGTGAGTTTGTCGATGGCGAGCACTATGTGTTTGTCGTCGATACCAAGGGAACAATGTTGGCTAGTGGTGGCCCATCAGCGGTATTGATTGGGCGTGATGTATCCGTAGCGTTGGAACCTGAACTGCATGATGCATTCCGCCAGGCATCGATCGGTGATGAGGGGATTGTCAGAGAGGTCGAGTACCGCTGGATGAACGCTCGTGATGGGCGAGTTGAGCGCAAGCGTGTCGTGTTCCAACGCGTTGGCGACCGCCTGATTGCGGTAGGAGTGTTCCTACCTAGAGCGACACCAGAGCAGGCGAAAAGCCTCCTGGATCGGGCTGTTCAGGCGTTGGAGAGGGATCCCCAGGCTAGCTTGGCGGCCATTAATGCGCTGTCGGCGCATTTTCGCGAAGATGATCTTTATGTGTTTGTCATTGACTTGAGCACTGGGCGCTATGTAGCTCATGGTTACAATCTGCGGTTGCTTGGTGTCCCGTTCACTAGCATTAGTGATCCTGATGGCAAGCCAGTGGGTCAGCCGATCTTGGCGTTGATGCAGCATCACACTGAGGGAGGCTATGACTATCGATGGAAGAACCCGGTATCAGGCAAGGTAGAGGACAAGTATGCGTTGCTGCGCAAAAGCGGAAACTTACTGGTTGCGGTGGGTTACTACAAAGCGCCTAAGTAACGTGCTATGTCCTGTTCTCAACCAGGTGCCGCTGATCTAAGGGCGCGAGCTTGAACGCCCATCGCGTTGAGTGCGAGGCGAATCGTGTCACGTTGAGTGCCGTCTCAGGAGGGGCTGTGTCCCGGCCTCTGGCGGTTCAATGAAACGCTCACCGAGTTTGGTTTTACAGCACAATTTTGGTAACGCCTCCTGCTCCTGCGAGAAAGTAATATGGAGAGGTGTATGCTTAGGCCTGTGCCGTTTTATGGTTGTAACTGACTTGTTAAGGGCATAAGTATTCAACTTAATACGATGCATTGATGTTCATTAAGGTGTATGGTTAATGCACTGTACGTACACACATGCATCTGAGGTTATCCATGTCTAAACTCGCAGAGTTCCGTCAGCTGGAGAAAAACTTGGCTGAGCAGCTTCAAGCACTTGAAGTCCTGAAAGGCGATGCAAGCCTCAAGAAGGAAATTGAATTTGAATCTAAGTTGCGTGACCTTCTCGCCAGGTATGGGTATAGTTTGAAGGATGTAATAAACCTGCTTGATCCACAGGCTGGTCGTCGTGTTTCAATTGCTGAGCCCAAAGCAGCTAGTCGCAAACCTCGCCAAGTTAAAGCTTATAAGAATCCCCATACTGGCGAAGTGGTCGAAACCAAAGGCGGCAATCACAAGACGTTGAAAGAGTGGAAACTAAAATACGGTTCTGATACCGTAGAGTCCTGGCTGAGCAGGTGATATTGTTCGTATAAATTAAAGGGCCTTCAAGGGCCCTTTTTTATCGGCGAAATTATATTGAGTTTAGCCATTTTGGTATCGGTGAGTGAGTGTGTGACTTATCCTAGACGGGTTGGCTCATGCCTTCTCGTAGTGAAGGTTGGGTATCGGCAACGTACTGCTACTGCCAACCGAATAGTTTGAGCCCACAGTCTAGAGAATACTCGGAGAGCAGAGCTATTGTAGTGCGAACACTTATAGAGCGAATGTTTTCATATCCGAAAGAACGATATTGACGACGGTACTGAGCTTCTCACGCATCAGCGACTCTTGTCTTTCTGCATCGATATCTTCACCAGTCAATGCTCTGAGTTGTAAATCGCCTATTGCTGCACCAAACAAGATGCTCGCCACCTGATCCAAATTCTCTATTTTCAAGCGATTTGAGTCTCGAATAGCGCGTAGGTGTGCGAGGAGTATCTGCCTCCCTGTTTCAATCCCTTGTTTGCGGAAGCGAGTGGCCAAATCCGGTGCGTTTCGGGATTCGGAAATTACCAGTCTGGTCAATTCGATTTGGCGGGGGGCAAGTACCCATGCAGCTATGCGTATCAGTGCTTCGGTGAGCAGTTGTTCTGGCGTTTGACCGATATCCGTTTGAGTCGAATCACTTGGTTCGCTTACCTCGACATCGCATACGAGTGCGGCAAACAGAGCTTCTTTGCTCTCAAACATCTGATACAGCGTTTTCTTCGACATGCCACTGCTTTGAGCGATGCGCTCCATATTCGTAGAGGCATAGCCTTCGTCTACGAACAATAGACCCGCTGCCTCCAGAATGCGGCCACGCCTCTCTTCATGTGAGAGCACTTTAGCTCGGCCAGGGCCGCGTTTGTCCGGTTGCGACATTATCGGTGATCCTCGGAATGGGCTTGACGAATAGGAAACTGAATGGTTTCCTATTGTTAGGAAACCGGGTAGTTTCTCAATTCTACCGAATGTTCGGGGGCGAGTCACATTGAAAGGCATCAGCAAGCCCACCTCTGAACCTAAGTACATGGAACTGAACGGTTTCTCACATTCGAAATTTTATGGGGTCAAGGGGGGAAGGAGAGTATTGCTGGGCGCTTTCCCTCAGATGACCATTTGTACGATCGTATTTCATCAGCCCTAAAAGTTTCGGTTTAGATATATCGGTAAAAATGCCCCATTCGGCGGCAAAATTTAACGAAGCTCGAGGAAGTAGCACAGATGTCGTCAATTTTTTCGCCATACCTGCTTGGCAATTACAGTCTGCGAAACCGTATTGTTATGGCACCGATGACGCGCGCGCGCGCTTCGAACCTGAACCCGGATGCCACTACGGCACTTTATTATGCACAGCGTGCCAGTGCCGGTTTGATCATCAGTGAAGGTTTGCCTATTTCCCAAGAGTCGCGCGGAGCGGTGTTCATTCCTGGTATCTACACCCACGCGCAGGTAAAGGCCTGGAAGGGCGTCACCGACGCGGTACACGCCGAAGGAGGCCTGATCTTTGCTCAGCTGTGGCACGTAGGTCGTGCATCCCATGTCCAGCATCAGATTGGCGGGCAAGCTCCGGTGAGCTCTGTGGCTAAGGCTGCCAATGCGCAAACCTTCATTTTGGATGAAAATGGTACGCCAGCCCGAACGCTCCAAAGTCAGCCACGTGCTCTTCGGGCCGATGAGATGCCTCGATTGATCAATGACTATGTGACGGCTGCGCGTAACGCGATGGATGCGGGGTTCGATGGTGTTGAGATTCACGGGGCTAACGGTTACCTGCCGGAACAGTTCATCAACGGCGCCTTGAACGATCGTACCGACCAGTACGGTGGATCGATCGCGAATCGGCTGCGATTGCCCTTGGAAATTGTGGACGGTATTGCCAGTGCCATTGGTGCTGCGCGCACGGGTATCCGACTGGCGCCATTCGGACGATTCAATGACATGCACCCATTCGACGATGAGGCTGAGACCTGGCTGACGCTTGCGAAGAACCTGTCTTCGCGCAAACTTGCTTATGTTCACATTTCCGATCAGGAAACATTGGGTGCTCAGGCGATTCCTGATGGTTTCGTTCAGCGTTTCCGGGATGCCTACCAAGGGACCTTGATGGTTGCCGGTGGGTACCAGCTGGAAAACGGTCAAGCGGCGCTGGATGAAGGGCGGGCGGATTTAATTGCGATTGGTCGACCGTTCATTTCGAACCCTGACCTGGTTGAGCGTTTTCGTAACGATTGGCCACTGAACCCAGGGGATATGTCGACCTACTACGGTGGTGATGCTCAGGGTTATGTTGATTATCCAAACTATGAGGAGTCAGCTGAAAAGGGGGCGTAAGCTAATCAGCGGTTAACGCTGGTTGGATTTTACACTCTGTACAGTAAGTTAGTTAATAAAAAAATACCCGCCGATTAGGCGGGTATTACATTTAACGTAAAATTGTTAACTATTCGTTAAATAGGGGCGCTAACGGTCTTTAGCATTTTTATGGATAATCCTTCAACGTCTGCGTCTGGATCATCATCGATTTCCCATTGACCAATTTGAATCGAGCTTTCCCATATAAACTTACAACGCTCGAATCTTTTATCCATAAACTGAGCGAATACTTCTTCTACAGAGTCGTTGTCCTTGAGCAGCTGTCCTAAGGTCACCGCGTCCTCAACTGCTTGGGCTGCACCTTGACCCAAATGGGGGGTCGTGGCATGCGCGGCATCTCCGATGAGCAACACTCGACCTCGGTACCAAGATTCATTCAAGAACAACGCTTCAAGTGGGCGGTAAACAATTTTTTCGGGATCGAAATCCACAGTGTCTCGAATCTCACCTATTCTGCCGCCAAATTCTTTAAGTCGATCTTTAAAAAGCCCTGGCAACTCGTCCTTGGGAATTCGGCGATTGTCAGCTTCACGCATGACCAGCAACAGGTACATGGTTTCTTCTGTCAGCGGGCAGTAGCCAGCTTTACCACCTGAAACACCTTGATAGAGGGCGGTTCGGGTAATGTCGGATGACCTTGGTAAGTTGTAACGCCAAACTGCTTGCCCGGTGTATTTAGGTTTTAACCCAGGGGTAAACAGAGTGTCTCGAACCTTGGAGTAAATGCCGTCAGCACCGATGACCAGATCGTAGCGTCCCCGGGTGCCGTCGGTGAAGCTGACATCGACACCGTCAGCATCTTGCTGAATAGCCGAAAACGTTACTCCATAGCGTGGAGTGACGCCCTCCGATATGCACTTTTCGATGAGTATGTCGTGAAGTGCTGGCCTCGTCAGGCCAAGATCAGTGGGGTGGTTAGGGTGTGAAAGCGCTACGCCAGGAATATGTTTGAGCAATTGCCCGTTAGCATCACGGAGATCAAAGCCGTCATATGGAAAACCGCGGGCAATTGCTGCATCTGCTATCCCTAGCCGATCTAGTGCTCGGATAAAATTGGCCTGAACGATAATCCCAACATGATAAACGTCGCGACCGGGGCTGATTTCCACAACCTCGACCTGTAATCCTGCTTTTTTAAGGGATATGGCGGCACTTAGCCCTCCAATACCACCTCCAACAATCAATGCCTTTAGCATTCGATATGCTCCGTTATTGTTTTTGTATATTAAGAAAACTTAAGGTGCTGTCGGCCCAAGCCAGTGATTTCGCCTGTAATTTCATCACCGGGCTGAATAAATACGCCATAGTGCGATCCGTTGCCTGCGGGTGAGCCTGTGGCAATTACATCGCCAGGGTTCAGGGTGGCGATGCTCGAAAGGTACTCAATCTGCCGTTCAATGCTAATGACCATATCGGACGTACTTTCATCTTGCATCAAACGATCATTCAGCCACAGTTGGATCTTCAGGTCGTATGGGTTGCTGACGAAGCAGGAGGGAACCAGAAATGGTCCAAATGGACCCGAGTCTCTCCAGTTTTTTCCCTGAAACCAGTCTGCTCCCATTGCCGGCATATCTTTCCGGAAAATGAGCTCACGCGCGGTCAAATCATTGATAATGGAGTAACCAGCGATGTACGAGGGGGCATCTGCCGCTGTTACATTTTTCGCGTTACGACCGATGATCACGGCCAACTCCAATTCCCAGTCTGGCTTGGTGAAGTGTTCAGGGATGTGGACATTCTCATGAGCGCCTACAAGTGTGCTTGGAAGGCGTAAAAAAGCGTACGGAATGCCTCCTGCGGCTCGCTCATCCATTGTTGCCTCAGCAAGCCTGCGCAGCTCAGCAGGATCGTTTACCGCTTCGCGGCCCACGCCACGCATATCTGGGTCACCCATCATCAGGCCAATGACGTGTTGCCGATAGTTGGCTCCCGTGCAAAACACCTGCCGAGGGGAGTCTACAGGCGGATGAAATTGTACCTGCTCAATGGGTAGGCTTTTACGACGCAGACTTTGATTTTTTTCGTGGTTTTGATAGCAAGCTCGTGCGCGCTTCAAGCTCTCAAGTGAGTTTTCCCAGTCATCGAGAAGAGCTCTTATTGAATCAGCCCTAAGCGGGTCCATGCCGATGCTGGGTATCTCAAGGAATGCATTGACTGCGATCACTTGTTCACCAATAACCATGGCCGCGAAAGGACGGCAGCCCCCCGTGGAGATCATTGCTAAGGCAAATTTTTGTTCTATGTTTTCCATTGTTTCCACTCTGTTGGGGTCAATGAGCACCTAACCGAGGTGCGATTCCGAACTTTCTAGATCGGCTCGCTAACGAGTCTCTTCCCCTCTCTGCCGCTTCTCAAAATGAGTCTGACGACGCCCTATTCATTTCAATAGGGCACACGCCAGCGGGTGTTTCGGTATGGAGAGGCGTCGCGGGAGTATTAGCTCCGCACCTGATCCACCGCCACCACGTTCGAATTTTGGTTTTGGCTCGGTGGTTTGGAGCCTCGGTGAATAGAGGTGCTTACGATCACGATAGCGAGCAGATGCATTCATTGAAAAATCACATTAATTTATTGTTGATATGCGATTTTCATATGGTGATAACATTCGTTTTTTGCATGAACTACATAAAAACACGAGATTTTTAATGTGGGCTGCTGGTTGTCATGCTGGTAAAAATTATAGCTATGACTAAGTCAGGGGAGTACACAAACAATGATCAACGGAATCGAAACAATTATCTATGGTGTGGAAGATGTTGCGTTGTGCACGCGATACTTTGTTGACTTTGGGTTGCCACTCGCATCGTCGACTCCACAAGAAAGTTCATTTGAATTAGCTGAAGGTTCTCAAGTGATCATTCGTTCACTGGACGATGCTCGCACCGAAGGGCAGTCATTGGTGGGCTATGGTGTGCAAAAGGTCATTTATGGGGTTAGCTCCCAGCGCCACCTGGAGGCACTTGTCGCTAAGATCGCCGTAGATCGAGATGTGCGTCGTGATCCTGACGGTAGCGCCCACTTTCTTGATGACGACGGCATTCCGCTGGGGCTTCGAGTGTTTGCGCGGCAGTCGGTAATTGGCGCTCCAGATCCTTTGAACTCACACGATAATATTCAACGACTCAATATCCATCGCAAATGGCGCACTCAAGCACATCCTAAAACTATCCAGCATGTAGTGTTCACCTCTCCGGATCCGGATCGCGGTTTTGCGTTTTATCGGGATCGTTTGGGCTTCAAACTTTCGGACGTTCAGCGTGGATTCGGCATTTTTGCGCGGGCCGACGGGTGCAATAGCCATCACACCATGTATTGGTTTAAGGCTGACCTTCCGTTTCCGGGGCTTGATGGGAAAGTACGGTTCAATCACACGAACTTTGGTGTAGAAGACCTCGATGAAGTCATGACGGGGGCGAATTACATGCAGCGGCGTGGTTGGGAGAAGTCTCACTGGGGGCTTGGCCGTCATCGTATCGCCAGCTCACTTTTCCTTTACCTGCCTTGTCCTGCTGGTGGCGAGGCTGAATATGGTACTGATTCAGATGCTCTCGATGATAGTTGGGTGCCACGAGTATGGCATTCGTCTTTCGGTACCGCTTCTTGGGTAAGCAATTTGCCCGAATTTCTTATGGACGACGCGCCTTGGGAGGTTCAGTTCCATGAGGAGTATGTGCCGCCTGCAACCTCGGTTAAGAAGGCAGACAAGAAATGGTAGTTGATCTCTTCAAGTGCGGCGAAAACTCCAAGGGGGATGGCGGTAGCCAACTGCGAAAGCGTTCTGATGGGGGGGCAGTCATTGATATTCACTGCCATCTTGGAGTGCCTGCAGCTGCTGCTCTAGTGGACGTGCAGTATCAGTTTACGATGCCTGCTGTACCAGGACCATCGGACCTTGTGACTGCAGAGATGATGCGTGAAGTGGCACCTCGCTTGAATGGTTTAGAGCTCCGTCTCCAGGACATGGACAGATTGGGGATTGACGTACAGGTATTGTCCCCAAATCCAGGTCAATATTATTACGGGGCGCCGGTAGAAAGTGGTCGTGAGGCCGCTCGATTGGTCAATAACACCATTGCCGAGGCGGTAGCGCGTCATCCCGATCGTTTTGCTGGGTTGGGGACCGTTCCGCTTCAAGACTGTCAGGCGGCGATCGTGGAAATGCGCCGCTGCCGTGAAGAGCTGGGTTTACGTGGTGTAGAGATCGGGACGAATGTACGGGGAGAGGAGCTCAGCGCCCCAGAACTGGTGCCGTTTTTTCGCGCCGCAGAAGATCTCGGTATGATGTTGTTCCTCCATCCAATGGGCTTCAGTGAACCACGGCGTCTTACCAATCACTTAGCGAATATTATCGGCAATCCACTCGACACCACTGTTGCGCTGTCACACCTGATTTTTTCGGGAGCACTTGAACGTCACCCTGGATTAAAAATCTGTGCAGCTCATGGCGGGGGCTACCTTCCGGCTTATGCCGGCAGAATGGACCATGCCTATCACCATCGTTCAGATTGCCGTCTCTGTATCACTAAGCCCCCAAGCGAATACCTAGCAAATGTGTATTTCGACACTCTCGTTTACGACAGGGCTCAGGTTGACGCACTGATCAATCGGTGGGGCGCTGAGCGCCTGTGTATGGGTAGTGATTACCCATTTGATATGGCAGAGCCAGATCCAGTGGGTTTCCACGACCACTTAGAGGATGAGGTTCGTAATCTCATCCTCGGTGGAAACGCGGAACAACTTTTGGGTAAATTTCATCGGAGTGACAAATAATCATGACCGGCTCAGTCGAACTCAAAGCACAAGAATTAAATAAGCCAGAGTTGACCCCCCGTTCAATGGCCGCGACAGTCGGCGCCACAATTGGATTTATGGTTGGTCCCGGTTCCATAATTGCACCTCCTATCGGTTTGTTCATGATTCCGGTCGCGACTGAGTTCGGCTTCGGGCGCGCCGGCTTTCCCTTGTTAATGTTAATGGTCAGTATTTTTGCAGGTACTGTTTCTCCTCTAGCAGGAAGAGCAATAGATCGTTTCGGTGTTCGTCGCGTGATCATCCCGGCCGTCATCCTGTCCGGTTTGGCACAGCTAACGTTATGGGGCACCGCCGGTTCCGCCTTCGCCTTTATTGCGGTAATGGCGTTGATCGGTGCGCTAGCGGGTATACAAAATCCAGTGGCATACACAAGGGTTCTCTCGCTTTGGTTTCGTCATCGCCGTGGCTTTATGATCGCTATCGCTGCCGCTTTGGGCACGGGAGGTGGCGGGATTATCGTTCCCCAGTTGGTTGAACGACTCATAGGTATAGGAGGGTGGCGCCTAGGGTATGCCGGGTTAGGGGTATTTATTTTACTAGGTGTTCCGCTTCTTATTTGGCTACTACGTGAACCAGCGACACACATTGCCAAGCGCGTTGCGGTTGGCCAGGCTCCTTCTTCTTTAACTGGTTGCTCGTTAAAGCAGGCAATGGCGACTCCTACCTTCTGGATGATTATGCTAGCCCTTGTCGCCGCTTCTGCATCGCTTGTGGCATTGAGTGTTCATGTGCCAGCTTGGATTGCTGATGCTGGTGGCTCAAGCGGCGTAGCGGCGAGTTTTCTCTCGTTGCTTGCACTCGGAAGTATTGCCGGACAGTTAGGATCGGGTTATTTGCTGGACAGAATCCCTTCCGCGAAAATTGGTGCTCCATTCTTTGTGATCGCAGCTTGCGGCGCAGGAATCTTGACCGCATTACCCCCAACTTCTCCCTGGATTCCGTTTGCTGGTCTCATGGCTGGCATGTCGCTCGGTGCGGAACTGGGCTTGGCCAGCTATGTCGTTTCTCGCTATTTCGGTTTGCGTTGTTACGGCCAGATTTACGGTTTTGTATACGGAGCAATGGTAATAGCGAGTGGCGCTGGTCCAGTGATAATGGGGGTGGCATTCGAAATTAATAAGGACTATCTCCCGGCGTTTGGCGTTACTTCGATAGCTTTGCTTATTAGTTTTCTGATGTTCGCACTTTTACCGTCGTACAAATATAACGTTGGTAACTCCCATGATGAACAGAGTAACGATCTATCCGAAGGCGTTAAGGTTTAGCTAGAGTGGTCTCGCTATTTTTACTTGATCTGTTCACGTCTCTGATTTTTCTTTGAACAGGTTAAAGGTGAGTGTTGTTACCTACAAAAAAACTCAATCTTTCCTAATAAGGTGGAATTTCCATGTCGTCAATTTTTTCGCCGTACCTGCTTGGCAATTACAGCCTGCGAAACCGTATTGTTATGGCACCGATGACGCGAGCACGCGCTTCGAACCTGAACCCGGATGCCACTACGGCACTTTATTATGCGCAGCGTGCCAGTGCCGGTTTGATCATCAGTGAAGGTTTGCCTATTTCCCAAGAATCGCGCGGAGCGGTTTTCATTCCTGGTATCTACACCCACGCGCAGGTGAAGGCCTGGAAGGGCGTCACCGACGCTGTACACGCCGAGGGAGGCCTGATCTTTGCTCAGCTGTGGCACGTAGGTCGTGCATCCCATGTCCAGCATCAGATTGGCGGGCAAGCCCCGGTGAGCTCTGTGGCTAAGGCTGCCAATGCGCAAACCTTCATTTTGGATGAAAATGGTACGCCAGCCCGAACGCTCCAAAGTCAGCCACGTGCTCTTCGGGCCGATGAGATGCCTCGATTGATCAATGACTATGTGACGGCTGCGCGTAACGCGATGGATGCGGGGTTCGATGGTGTTGAGATTCACGGGGCTAACGGTTACCTGCCGGAACAGTTCATCAACGGCGCCTTGAACGATCGTACCGACCAGTACGGTGGATCGATCGCGAATCGGCTGCGATTGCCCTTGGAAATTGTGGACGGTATTGCCAGTGCCATTGGTGCTGCGCGCACGGGTATCCGACTGGCGCCATTCGGTCGATTCAATGACATGCACCCATTCGACGATGAGGCTGAGACCTGGCTGACGCTTGCGAAGAACCTGTCTTCGCGCAAACTTGCTTATGTTCACATTTCCGATCAAGAAACATTGGGCGCTCAGGCGATTCCTGATGGTTTCGTACAGCGTTTCCGGGATGCCTACCAAGGCACCTTGATGGTTGCCGGTGGGTACCAGCTGGAAAACGGCCAAGCTGCGCTGGATGAAGGGCGGGCGGATTTAATTGCGATCGGTCGACCGTTCATTTCCAACCCTGACCTGGTCGAGCGTTTTCGTAACGATTGGCCACTGAACCCAGGGGATATGTCGACTTACTATGGTGGTAATGCTCGGGGTTATGTCGATTATCCAGAGTTTGAAGCGTAAAGGGCAAACGATTAATCCTAAGCATGACCCTTCTAGGGATTAAATTGCATATTTATACCTTAGATCATTCCTAATGATTTCTGATCTGGTGGAGCGCTGCTATTTCATAGTAACGCTCCACTAATGCTCGTTTTTTCTCCGAAAGAACTGTTACTAAGCAAGCTATCGAGAGTGCTTGATGCACTTGTTTGTATTTTGCCATCCCTATATAAGTCGATTCTCGGCTTTCGCTTTCTTCGATTCTAATTCTCAAAATAAAGCCGCGTTGAAGTTGAGTAGTAATTAATATTAGTTGTGATTCTCACCTGGAGGTGTGAGTTGACAAAGCTACATTCAAGGTACAGAATTTCCAAAAATAAGCATAAAAGTACCGGTGAAAAAATGGTTATGCGATTTGAAGGGCTAGATTTAAATTTGCTTGTGGCTTTGAATGCATTGCTAGAGGAGCGCTCGGTCACTAAGGCGGCAGAGCGTCTTCATACTACTCAGCCTGCGATGAGTACTGCTCTTGCAAAGTTGAGAGGATATTTTTCTGACGATTTACTTGTTAGAAGTGGGCGAGGAATGGCGCTTACTGCTCAAGCAGAATTTATGAAAGGTCCCATCGCCGATGTGCTCGGGGTTCTTCATCAGGCAATGAACGCGAAACCTGCGTTCGAGCCGAGGTCAGCAGAAAGAGTTTTTCGCATTGCGATGTCCGACTACATTGCGAGCATCACACTTCCGGGATTACTTAATATACTTCGATTAGAGGCGCCTTCAATCCGTATTGAAGTAATTCCATCGGATAGTGCTTTATTGATGCGGTTGGATAGAGGGGAAATCGACTTAGCAATAATGCCTGAAAAGTACGTAACTGATGAGCATCCCTCCGAGTTGATAACCGAAGATAGTTATGTTGTGGTGGTTGATAAGAATAATCCGTCGGTTGGTAATACCATAACTATAGATCAGTACTTGGAAATGAGTCACGTTGTCGTAAATCTATCTAGTGACAGGTCTGCATCTTTTGAGGATTGGTTTCTCGAGCATTTTGATATTTGTAGGAAATATGTTGCCAGTGTGCCACTTTTCTCGATGATCCCATGTTTGATTGTTAACACACCGTACATTGCGACCATGCATACAAGATTGGCAAAGCGATTGGCGCAAAATTTTGAAATTAGATTGATTGATGTGCCGAAAGAGTTTCCTTTGTTACGTGAGCATATGCAATGGCATAAGTTAAAACAGCACGATTTAGGGCTCGCCTGGCTGCGTGAAAAGTTGATCGCCTCAGCCAGGCAAGAATAGATTGTATCTAAGTCGTAAACTAATTGAGCTTGGGGCGCCTCAGGCTTTTATGGCGCCTTTCATTGCATTCATAAGACCCTTTGAAAAACTATCGCTATTGTGTGAGTCGAGGTGAGGCGCAAGTACTCTATTTTGAAGTTCACCTATTTGATCAACTTCTAGTTTGATAATGTCGCCATGCCCAATATGAACTCGCGTTTCGAGCGAGCATCCACCACCCACTGTTCCGGATCCCATGATTTCTCCTGGATAAATTGCATGTGCGCGGCTCACGTACTCGATTAGCTCTTCAAATTTGAAATGCATAGCAGACGTGTTGCCTGACGATACCAGCTTGCCATTCAGATAGGCTCTCATTCCAAGCGAGTAGGGGTCTGAAATTTCATCGGCAGTGACGATGCAAGGTCCAATGGTATTAGCAAAGTCTTTACCTACACCAGGGCCTAAGCTTACTGCCCCCCCCATGGCTTTCATTTGTTCGTCGCGTGCAGACCAGTCATTGAAAATCGTGTATCCGAAAATATGACCTTTTGCTTCGCTGTTCGAAATTGCCTTTCCGGACTTTCCAATTACTACCGCCCACTCCAGCTCGTAATCAATGAAGTTAGAGAAAGTAGGCCAAACTATATCTTCCTGATCTCCAGAAATTGATAGTCTATTGCCAGTGTAATAAACGGGGTGGTCGAAATAGCCGGCTGGGATATCAAAGTACTTAGCGGAGTTGAGTTCGGCTCGTTTTTTTTCTGGGTCAGCAGCATCATTAATCATCAACTCTCCCAGAGTAATACGGCAACCCCGTACATGCTCTGGAAAAGCTAGGAAGTCCCTCAACTGGGTCGGCTGAGGAAGAGGAGAGCGTAGTTTGCATGCACTGGTTGGAAAGATAGCTTCTACAGGCGGTTTCTCGAGCAAGCGACGGGCTCGATCAAGTGGCGCTTCTCCCCCCTCGATGAGTGATTGCATAGTTGAATAAACGCCGGCCCCATTGCCGTGTACCAACATTGATGCTGCTGCTAAGTCGACCACACTCTGATCGTTGTCGATCCAAGCGCCAAGCCGCTGAACATCGTTGCGAATGTAAGTTATCAGTCGCATTTAGGTGCTCTCACTCTTGGTCGTCGATGATCGCGACAGCTCGGGTCCATCCAGCGGAAGCGCCTTTGATCTTGTGCGGAAAGCACGACACAGTGAAACCAAAAGGGGGGAGAGCTTCGAGGTTATGGAGCTTCTCCAGGTGACAGTAACCGATGTCTCGTCCCGCTTTATGTCCTTCCCAAATTAGAGAGGTGTCTCCTGTCTCTTTTACTTTTTCCGCAGTGTAGCTAAAGGGCGCGTCCCAGCTCCAGGCATCGGTGCCAGTGACTCGCACGCCTCTAGATGTCAGGTACATAGTGGCGTCGTAGCCCATGCCACATCCGATATCTACAAAATCGGGCTGACCTAGCGCGGCTCCGGCAGCAGTGTTCACTAAAACAATATCCAACGGCTGAAGCTCGTAACCGATGCGGCGAAGTTCGGCTTCGACATCTTCACCAGTCACGACATATCCGTTTGGAAAATGGCGAAAATCGAGTTTTACTCCTGGTCTGAAACACCAGTCCAAGGGGACCTCGTCAATTGTGATTGCGCGTTCACCGCCATTCATCGTGGGATGGAAATGCCAGGGAGCATCGAGGTGAGTGCCATTGTGGGTTGATAGCGTCACCCACTCTGCGGATGCATAACCTTCACCACCTGGATAGGCTTCTGCCGGGACGCCGTGAAATGGCTGTCCTTCTCCAGGAAGCGTGTCATGGTGCTTCATGTACTGAATTTTGGGCCGCATAAATTCTGGGTCCGCAATCAAATCGTTATCCAGGAGGATTGATAGATCAATAAATTGGCGAGCCATGATGTACCTTGTATTTGTGTTTGTGAGGTAACAGTTAGTAGTTGATTAACTTGGAGTTAATCAATAACAATTGTCGGTGATTGCTATCGATTGTTGTGCAAAGAGCTTCTGTAAGTCGTCTATAAAGGAGCCTACATCCATCGCTCAGTATTGAACAATCTCATTTTTTGATGTGCTGCATATGTTTTTCTAATGTCGCTGATTTGAGTATCCAAATTTCTTATGTTGAATATCCTAAAAGATTATTCGACAAGCCTGCGATTGCCTTTCACGATGCATGCAGCTGGATGAGTTTGTATAAGAAGAAGGGGGTGAGCATTTGGCGATTAGTGCTATTTGTCTTGTGAGTGTATTGCTTGGGTAGTTTGCTTTGTGTGAATGATGCTCGATTAATGCTCGTGGTTACTCATGTGTTTTTTAGATGTGCAACATCTATTAATACGATTTCACATGTGTAGTTGTTCTTCGTACGATGCTCCTATACAAAAATAATAATGAGGTAAAAGTCGCATGACCAGTAAACGTCTCTGGGCGCGCGGGGCCCTGCTCCCGATGTCAATGGCCGCTACAGCGGCAACCTTCACTATGGTGGCCAGCCCTGCGATCGCCTTCCAGCTTGACTCATCAGATGATTGGTCAATTCGCTGGGATAATACTTTTAAAGCCGGAACCATGTACCGCTTAAAAGATGCGGATCCAAAGCTCTCTTCGGCTGCTACCGCCGTTAACCTCAATGCTGGCGATCAGAATTTTAAAAACAAAGGCATAGTCTCTGAGCGTCTTGATGTTCTCAGTGAGTTCGACGCTGTCTGGAAGCGTGATTTTGGTGTTCGGGTGAGTGCGGCTGGTTGGTACGATGACAAGTATCACGGTACTACTGATGCCACTGATTACACAGGGCAAAATCCCAACGATGAGTTTCCAAGTGAGACTCGGCACCTTTCTGGGCACAAGGCCGAAGTTCTAGATGCTTTTGGTTTCGGCGGGGTTCGTTTCGAAAATGGTATGAAACTCACCGGACGGCTTGGTCAACATGCGTTGTTGTGGGGGGAAAGTCTGTTCTTTGGGGATAATGCTATTTCCCGGGCGCAGGGACCTCTTGATATCGACAAGTTGCTATCGTCGCCGGGAGCCCAAGTACGAGAGGTTATTCGCCCTGTACCTCAGATATCTGGGCAATTGCAATTATCTCCGGAAGTGTCGATCGGTGCGTATTATCAACTTCGCTGGGAGGAAGATCGTCTGCCGCCGCCAGGCTCATACTTTTCTTCGTTCAACAACCTGTGGGGTTCGAATATGATCCAGAACCTCGGTCCAGGGGGAATTCTAACTCACGGCCAGGACGATAAGGGGAAGGATAGTGGGCAGTTTGGTGTTCAGTTGAAGTGGCGACTGGGCGAAACAGATCTCGGTTTTTACGCGGCTCAATACAATGATAAGGGCGGACAGATATATGCAAATCTGGACGACGGAACCTATCACTGGAAGTTTCCTAATGGGATAAAAACCGTTGGAATGAGCGCCTCTCACAGTATCGGTATATTCAATCTCGCTGCAGAGTTATCGTTTCGTGATGATATGCCCTTGCGCAGTGATCAGATGTTTTATGGTTTAGGTCGGGCTGCTCCCGATTTTGCTAAGGGAAGAACCGCACATTTCAACTTCTCCGGGTTGGCCGCATTAGGTCCAAATTTTATTGCAGAGGAAAGTACATTTATTGGAGAGTTCGCTTGGAATCGTGTGTTAAGTAAGGATGATCCTGATCATGTTCTAGATCCAGCTGTTACTCGTGATGCCAGTGCCATCCGCCTAAGTTATGCGCCTATGTACCGTCAGGTAGTTTCTGGACTTGATTTAAGTGTGCCGGTTGGACTCGGCTATAACCTTTCTGGCTTCTCATCAGTTACTCCGTGGAATGCAAGAGATACAGGTGACCTTACCTTAGGGTTGGAGGGCACTTATGAAACCGTCTGGAACGTGGCACTTAAATACACCAAATATTTGGGTGATACGGTCCCAGTGTTCGACTACTCCACGAATGCGAATGGAACCGGCAACTCATTTGCCGATCGAGACTTTATTTCGCTCACCGTGCGCCGTACTTTCTAAGCAGGAGAATATTTAATGAAGCTTTATAACGCGTTGTTAGTATGCGGGATGACGGCTTTGGCAATGACCGTTCAAGCAGCGGTCAGCGAGTCGGATGCTGCGCGGTTGAAAGGTGATCTTACTCCTTTTGGTGCAGAAAAGGCTGGAAACAAAGAAGGCGATATCCCTGCTTGGACTGGCGGTTACACCACGCCGATTCCCGGAGACAAGCCTGGCGGCCGCAGGGGAGATCCGTTTAAGGATGAAAAGCCATTATTCTCCATCACTAGCAAGAATATGGATCAGTATGCCGACAAACTAACTGATGGCAGCAAGGCGCTACTTAAAAAATACGACGACTATCGGATCGATGTCTATAAAACGCATCGCACTGCATCAGCTCCACAATGGGTCTATGACAACACGGTTAAGAACGCCACTCGAGCTGAATTGAAAGGCGATATTCTTTCTGGTGCTTTTGGTGGAGTGCCATTTCCTATACCTAAAACCGGAGCGGAGGTGATGTGGAATCATCTGACTTCGTGGCGTGGGTCGGATTGGAAATTCTCAATGACTCAATACCAGATCACGGCAAATGGTAAGGCTGTGATGACTAGTGATATTGATGCTGAGGAGCAGATGCCCTACTACAAAAAAGACGGTTCATTGGAGGAGTACAGTAAGAGTCCGGAGCTAACGTTGATGCGTCTGGTGAACGTTGGTCCTCCCATCAGGGCGGGTGAGGCTGTAGTGGGCCGAATGAATTTGGATAGTGATAAAGACCAGATTTGGGCTTATCTCACAGGCCAACGCCGTGTGAGGAAATTGGCGGCACCATGTTGTGATACTCCGGCGCAACAAACCGCTGGCGTGATGACTATTGACGAAGTTGAAGTATTTACAGGGAAGCTTACGCGCTTCGACTGGAAACTTGTTGGGAAGCAGGAAATGTACATTCCCTACAACAATAACAAGATGCTCTCTGGTGCGCCCGATGCCGAGGTGATCGGCTCACACTTTGTGAATCCAGACTTTGTTCGTTGGGAAAAACACCGCGTATGGATTGTGGAAGCCAATCTTAAGCCAGGCGAACGCCATCAGGCAGCACGGTCACGTTATTACTGTGATGAAGATACTTGGATGTGCATGCTTGCTGACCGTTGGGATTCTAAGGGAACTCTGTGGCGCGCACTGTGGATTCACAATTTCGTTGCACCCGATCTTCCTGGCTTGGCGCGTGGCGCATTCGGGGTGAACGACTTTTCATCGGGCGCTGCTTACATCGCGAATATGTATACCTCCAAACCAGCACCATATGTTCTCAAACCGCCATTTCCGGACTCGATGTTCACGCCGGATGCGTTGGCAGCAGAAAGTGCGCGTTGACGGGCCATGAATACAACTATCAAGTGTGCTCTGTTGATCGGCTTGATGATCGGTAATGTGTGGGCGGCCCCAGTGGGGCCGGCCATAGATCGTCCTGCTTTACATTCGAAGTTAGCTGCTCAATCCGTGCTCCAAGCGGTCGCAAAGGTAGGAGATGCATTGGTTGCGGTGGGTGAGCGAGGCATTATTGTCCGATCAGAAGATAAAGGTGGGTCTTGGAGTCAGGTTCATGTGCCTGTCAGTGTAG
>Ga0302167_10000501_pt1 | contig 18947 bp, 14 predicted proteins | sample I_Fen_N1_1_FD_193496 | JGI IMG/M metagenome (GOLD analysis project Ga0302167, IMG submission 193496) | Peat permafrost microbial communities from Stordalen Mire near Abisko, Sweden - I_Fen_N1_1 | ecosystem: Environmental > Terrestrial > Soil > Wetlands > Permafrost | place: Sweden: Abisko...
ATAATATGATGTTACATCACTATAACTTTTAATATTATTAGAGCTTCCTACGGTTGCCTGCAGGTAAAAATCTTTACCTTGTTTATTGGATATTTGCAACCCACCTTTTACACCAAATTCCTCAAAGCTTGTAACTGGATTGGTTCCGCCGTTGAAAATGTTGTTTGAATATCCAAAACCTGTCATTTGATAGACGAAGGGTCTGCCCAATAAGCTTTGAAAGTAGATAGAACTATTTTGAGTGTACTTATTGAATTCCCCAAAAACACCCACTTCATATTCTCTGAAAACATTATAATTTACTCCGGCATTTATCCGTAAATCGGAAGTTGTACTTCTTAATCTAGGATCTCTTGAACGATAGCCTAATTGAGCTAAATAACTTATCTGCCCTGCAAAAGTCCAACGTTTTAGTTTCTGTAAATAACCTCCGGAAAATTCATAACGTTCTAGTTTTAGATCTCCACCAACGGAATCGGAAGATATGTAAGGAGCGATGCGCTCATAGTCAAGATTTTCAGCTCGGATAAGATTTTTGACGGTTAAGTTTTGGTAATTTGCATTTCCCCAAACATATCGGTTGGGTTTTAATTTTTGAAATGATTTTGCCTCAACAGTCAAACCTTTGTCTCCACTTCCTAATTGTTGACGATAAGTTTTATCATTTTTATCATGATATCCAACATTAAATTCTGAGAACGAAATAGAACTATAACCCGACATTGCCGCCGGATTATAGTAATAATTAGTCTTAAAATTTCTTTCTATATTATACTGATTGTTGATAGTTTTAAAAAGACTAAGACTATCCTGAGCTTTTACAGAAAATGTAAGTAAACTCATTAACAGTATATAGAAGTATTTTTTTATAGTAAGCATAACTTATTTTAATGAATGTCAAATAGTATCTTAATGTGCAATACCATTTTTTAAACTTGGTTCAGAATCTTTCACGAAGTCATTGGTGGAATTATTTGTATCCATATAAAGATTCTTGTTTTCTGCCATTTTTCCTATGATTTTACGTCTCACAGATTTTCCGTAACGTGTTGCATCGTTGTCAACAGTTCCTGCGGCTGTCCATCCACCATCAATACTTGCTGAAGTTAATGTATGAATGAATTTTGTTGAGATACTGTTGTTCTCTCCATCTATTATCCAAGAATTTGGAATAGAATAAGCACTTTTTGAAGTTACACCTCCCGCACTGTTCTGATAAGTGTAATTATATTTGTGGTTGGTTAAGAATGTAGTTTCATTTTCGCCTGCAGGAAAACGAGCGATTACATAACTTTCGAATCCTCTGTTGTGTAGAAAGAACATGTTGTAAGTCATTTGAGAATAAATAACTTTTACATTCGGAACAGAAGGATTGTCAACCTGTCCTAAAGTTGGGTTTGTAGAAGGGAATTCAAAGTTTGCATTGTGCAGATCGTAGGCATTGCTTGTGTTTTGTCTGTGGTCGATAGCATTATCAGCAATTACAATAAAATCTTCTGATTCTACCGGATATTGAGTTCCGTTTCCAGGTAAAACCATTACTCCTTTTACTGCAAAATATTCGTTTACATTATAAGGTGTAGGGTTTTTGTCGTCTGTTGTAAGGAATTCTGACTGCGCAAGAATCAAACCGTCTGCATATAATAATTTATCAGAATTATTTACAATTTTGAAATAACGCCCTGAATTATAGTTTTTACCATCCGTAGTCTTGATTCCCGTAAAGAATACTTCTTCAATAATAAAATCATTGTGGAATGCCTTGAAATATAAAGGGATATTAACGTTGGTAGCTAAAGTCGTGATATCTGCTTTACCGGTTCCTGCTGCAGCGGTTGCTTCCAACTGAGTAGTTATTACCTGACCGTTTACTGTAATTTTGTAAGAACCATAAGGTACTTCTATAGAAGTAGAACTGGCTTTTTGTGAATTTTTCTTAATCACAGCACCTGTATTTACTTCTTTAAGTTCAATATCCAAATTTTCATAAGAAGAAATATTCTCACCCGAAAAAGATAAAGTTAAAACTCCGTTTTGTGTAGCTGTTACTCCAAAATCATCATTACTAGAACAAGATGTAACAGTAAATGTTGTCGTCATCATTGCTACTAAACTTAATAATAAAACTCTTTTTTTCATGTTATTTTCTTTGATATATATTAAAAATTGTAGTTTAATTCCATTCCGAAATACGGAGTATTGGTTGATCTTCTGTAAATTTTCAGATTATTAAAAGTGTAAGGTGAGCTGTAATTGAAAAGCCTGTTGACGAACAATGATGTTTTCAAAGCTTTATAAATACTTTTTGTTACTTTAATATTTACCGTAATTGTAAAAGTGTACAAAGTCGCCAGATTATCTGTAGTAGATACATTTCTTACCAGCCATTGTTTGTAAATATCTGTTCTGTCTGCATCTGTGAACGGATGTTCAATTCCATCTGATCCGTAATAAGAAATTGGCTCGGCAATTCTGTTGTCATTTCTTCTGTTATCAAATAAACTCCCCTGAAATGAAGCAGAAACAATCATATCCAGACTTGGTAAGTAAGTATCGATAAGTAAATTGTAATTCATATTAGAATAAACATATCCATTATCACTTTTATAAATTCCGTAGTAAGGGAAAGGTTCTGTACCAACAGATATAGTAGGTCTGTAGATAATAGGAAGTGAATTTCTATATTGAGTTTTGAAATAGGCTCCTGTTAATGTAAATCTTGTATTGATGGCTTTAATTCTTGGTGAAGTATACCCAAATTCAATACCTTGTTTTAATGTTGCGCTTCCGTTTTCAACAGTTTCATATTCATTGAAAAGACTTTTTATAGCAAAAGGCACATTGGTAAGGTTGGGGCCGTTAGCTGTCCATTGATTAATGTCAACTTGCGAAGCATCATATTGTTTGTAAGTATGGACAACAGAGTTTTTCATATCACGGAAACCATTGGTCATATCTTCTTTGAAATAAGTAATAAAGAACTCATTGTTTCTATAGCTTAGATCTAAACGAATTTCTTTTTTCACGCTTTTAGCCGCTTCAATATTTTTATTTTCTCGCGATTGTACGTACGTCATGAAGTTTACATATCGATATTGTGGATCGTTACCGTAATAATTCAGCTGCGTATAATCCCAATACTCTTTGTTCGGATAAAGCATCAACAAAGTCGGTTGCTTGTAGAATAGACCGTAACCTAATGTAACATCCGTTTTCAAAGGAAAATTATTGATCATCAGATGAGGTAAGCTGTATTGTAGATTCAATCTGGGTTCAGTAAAAACTTTTTTGCTGATGGCATAAGAATTATCGATCCCTAAATTTTTAGAAACTCTTAAACCTGCATATAAAGTAAATTTATGTTGATCGATTGCATAACTCATTTGATCTCCTGCAAAAGCAGCTAATAAGTTGGATGCCGGAATATCATTAAAAGCTCTTGGTCTGTCTATTCCCGATGCTGCTGAGGGAGGCGTTCTCATGTCATAAACCAAACCGTTCCCGTTATTTTTAGAATATCTCCAGTCAAGGCCGGCTTCATAATCATGGGTGATTCCTGCTGTTTTTCTTGTTCCGTTTATTTTAAAAAGTGCTGAGATATCAAACGGTTTTCCTTCTGTTGAAAATTCAGTGACGTAACGTAGATCTGGAAAGAAACCAACATTTTCTCCTTGATCGTAAGCTAAAGAGAAAGATCGCGGGCCAGATAGCTGAACTAATTTTGTTTGTTCAATTTTTTCAAATCCTGCACGGATGGCTGTATTTAAAGTTACCTTATTAAAGAATGAGTTCTTGTCTAATTGATAAATAAAGTTATTCGTAAAACTTATCTTTTTATTATTTGATTCATATCTGTCTATGTCAGCTGTTCCATTATCAGGATCTACTTTTTTCTTGTCAATATTCACGGAAAAATCGATGTTTGATCTCCATTCTAAAGTTCTTGACCAAAGTGTTGAGATTTTCTTTGAACGAAGTGAAGCCGTGATTCTTTGATAATTTTCAAAATCATCAGTCGGTGTAGCTTTCGAATCCAAGAAATCTGCACTCGCGCTCAATTGCCATTTATCATTTATTTTAAAGCCTTTTCCAACATAATATTGTTTACTGAAACCATCAGCTTTAAATCTTGCCTGAAGCGGTGATTGTCCAATTTTACGCTCAATTTTAATCAAACCTGAAGTTAGATCTCCATACGAAGCAGAAGGAATTCCACGAATGATTTCCACTCTTTCAATATCATTAGTGGAAATGGTTCTCATATCAATTCCTGAGTAAGCGGTTTCTCTGGCTTCTGGAGAATATCCAAACTGACTATGATCTACAGAAATCTGCATATCAGCGTTTGAATTGATAATATTGTCATCAACCATGAATTGTACACCCAGTGATGAAGTTTTGTAGTCGTTGCTTGAAAGGCTACCCGGATTTTCACGAAGAATAGGTCTATTTACTCCGCTTAAATTAGGTGCTTTTGCCAATCCTCCGGGAAGTAATTCCATCAAATCTGAAAAACTTGAAGGTTGCAGATGTTCCATTGCTTTTCTGTCGATGACGGATTTTGTAGTTAATCCTTTTCCTTCTTTAGAAAAGACAACAACTTCTTCCAATTTATCGATCGGCTGAAGGTTTATTGTTAAATTTTGCTGAGAAGCAAGAGTAATGTTCAGTTCTTTTTCCTGAAAATTCGGGTGGATTATTTTAATATGATGCTTACCATTTAACAAAGAAATATTGGCATTTCCATTATTATCTGTGGTTACAGAAGATTGGTCAACCGTAATAGTTGCACCTTCTAATTCTTTATTATTTTCGTTGTAAACTGTAATGTTCAATTGTGATCTTCCTTCCTGAGCATATATGAAATGCGTACTGAAAATGAAGAAGAAAACAAAAGATAAAAATCTCATCATCCTAATCTTATTTATTCTAAAAAAAAGCGAGTGCAAATATATTTATTATAAGTGCGTTACTGTAATCTTATTTAGAATAAATTAAAATAAGTGACAAATGTCAGAAAAACGATCTGAATATTTTTATAAAATCTTAGGATAAAGTTATATAATATTCACCTCTCTTTCTAGCTCTATACCAAATTTTCTTTTTACAGAATTAATGATTTCAGTTGAAAAATCGAAAATTTCCTGACCTGTTGCATTTCCTGTTGCGTTAATAATAACTAAAGACTGCAATTGATGTGAAGCAACGTTTCCAATCTGTTTTCCTTTCCAGCCACATTGTTCGATCAGCCAGCCAGCAGGAACTTTTACAAATTCTCCGTTTGGATAACCTTGAATATTTTCAAATTTTTGTTTCAATTCTTCAAATTGAGCTAAAGGAATGGTCGGATTTTTAAAAAAACTTCCTGCATTTCCGGTAACTTTCGGATCTGGAAGTTTGCTTTGTCTGATATTGATAACAGCTTTAGAAACATCCTGAATAGTCGGATTTTCAATTCCTAAATTTTCAAGTTCAGATTTTATTGCGCCATATTCGGTTTTGATGCTGTGATTTTTTTTCGATAGTCTAAAAGTAACTTCCAAAATCACATATTTCCCTTTTCCTTCCTGTTTAAAAATAGAATCTCTGTAACCGAATCTGCATTTTTCAATGTTAAAAGTTTCTATTTCTAAGGTTTCAAGGTTCAAAACTTTACAGTCTACAAAAATATCTTTAATCTCAGTTCCGTACGCTCCGATATTCTGCATCGGTGAAGTTCCTACATTTCCCGGAATTAGAGATAGATTTTCAAGTCCGCCAAGGTTTTTATTCAAACAAAACAGAACGAATTCATGCCAGTTTTCTCCCGCTTTTGCAGTAACTAAAACTTCATTGTCATTTAAATTTTCTTCAGAAATTCCTTTTAAGCTAAGTTTAATAGCTAATCCATCAAAATCTTTGGTAAACAAAATATTACTTCCGCCTCCTAGGAAAAGGAGTGGGAGGGTATGAGAGTTTGAGAGTTTGAGAGTTTGCTTTAATTCTTCAATTGAATGTACTTCAACAAAATATTTTGCTTTGGCTTCTACACCGAAAGTATTGTAAGGTTTTAGAGAAAAATTTTCGTGCATGGCATTATTTGTATTCTTTGGGAAGAATTTTTTCTAATTGATCTTTGAATTTTTGAAGCTGATAATAATGAATCGTATCATTATATGAATTGACGAACACATGAGAACTTTTTGATGTTTTGATCTGAAAAGTTTCATCCATTCCGTCCTGAGCCTGTAAACTTTCTGAACTTTTGATTTTGTCCAGCGTTTTTATATCAATAGATGAGGTTAATTTTTTCCAGGTTTGCGGATCAATGGCAGAATTCCATTTTTTATGGATTTTTGAAGAAGTCGCTCCCTGAATCAGATTGATGGAATCTTTTGTTAGTTTAATAATCTTATAGTTTCCTAACTTTCCGCCAACATTTGAAAAACGAATGAATGTGATTTCATTCTTATTGTTATCAACTTTTGGTTGGGTTTCTTTCTGACAAGAAAAAAATATCAGCAATAAAAATGTTGAAAATAACATCTTCAAAGTATTGATCTTTATTGCTGACATCTTTATTAAATATTAAAGGTGAAACTCTAATTTATATTTTTCAAGAGCATCTTTTAAAATTTCGGCACTTCTGATTAAGTCCTGTTCTTTTAAAACATATGCAATTCTTACTTGTTTTTTACCTAATTCAGGATTGCTGTAAAATCCTCCGGCTGGTGCAACCATGATAGTTTCGTTATTAAGAGAATATTTCTCTAGCAGCCATTGAGCAAATTTTTCTGTATCGTCTACAGGAAGCTCGGCAACGCAGTAAAATGCACCTTTTGGTTTCGGACAGATCACTCCCGGAATAGCATTTAGTTGATCAACCAAAACGTTTCTTCTGTGAGTGTATTCTTCTCTTACCGCTCTAATGTATGCTCCGTCATTCTGGTGAGCCGCTGTTGCTGCAATTTGTCCCAATAAAACCGGGCTTAATCTTGCCTGAGCAAAAAGCATTGCCGCATCATGAATTTTTTTAGAACGGGTAAGCAGACATCCGATTCTTACGCCGCACATTGAGTAACGCTTAGATTCAGAATCGATGATGATACAGTTTTCGCTTAATTCAGGGAAAGCAAGCATTGAGATTTGTTGTTTTCCGTCATACACATATTCTCTGTAAACCTCGTCTGAGATTACAACGATATCATATTTTAAAGCAATTTCTGCTAGTTTTTGAAGTTCTTCACGAGTGTAAAGATAACCTGTAGGATTTCCCGGATTACAGATAACGATCGCTCTTGTTTTTTCTGTGATTTTCTTCTCAAATTCTTCAATTGGAGGAAGTGCAAATCCAGTTTCAATAGTTGAAGGTACAGCAACTACATTTACATTGAAAGTACTTGTAAATCCGTTATAGTTAGCATAATATGGCTCTGGAATAATTACTTCGTCACCGTCGTCGCATAACGTTGAGATCGCGAAGTTTAAAGCTTCAGAACCTCCGTTTGTTACAATGAAGTTATCGGGCGTAAGATCTGTGAAATCTAATGAATGATAATATTCTGTAAGCGCTTTTCTGTATTCTATATTTCCTTCAGAAAGAGCGTATTCTAATACTTTTAAATCAATGTTTTTTAAAGCATTTAAAGCCGTTTCCGGAGTTTCAATATCAGGCTGTCCGATATTAAGGTGATATACTTTTACTCCTTTCTGTTTTGCTTTAAGGGCAAAAGGAACCAGTTTTCTTACTGGTGATGGCGGCATGTGTTGTGCTCTGTTTGAAATATTCGGCATTGTTCAAAAATTTGTATGACAAAAATAACATTTAATTCTTCAATAATAAAATAATGAATAAACGCTTATGAGTTGAATTTTTAAATCGATAGTATTTTGTTTATATTATGATGAAATGTTTAGGTTAATTAAATTTTTAGTTTTAATTATTTATTTTAAAAATTTTAATTATAATGAGGTTAATGTGTTATTTATTGTTATTTATTTAAAATAAATATGTTAATATGTGTTTTATATTGTTTTTTTATTAAATTTACAGCGATAATTTTAAGTAATATGAAAATAAAACTATTTTTTGGAGCTTTAAATGCTATTGTTCTTTTGTCGGCATCCTCTATGATGGCGCAAAATTTTCAAACAATGCCTATACAATCCGGCTATAATGCTGATGTAATTGCTAATGGAGTAGGCTCTTCTTCGATTTCTACCACTACGGATGTTGACGGCGTTTCTTTTGCTTTTGTAGCGAGAGATTTTCTGCTTACGTCTGCGAGTACTCCTCTTACGTATGGTATACCTTCAGACGGGATGATTAATTCTGTGGTTGCAGGTACTCCGGGACTGAACTTTAAACTTGGAGATTTAAGTGGTAATAATTCCTTAAGACTTGCAAGTGCGAATGATACCGGAACTTTGGTATTTTCTACGCCAAAAGCAGCGGTTACTTTGTATATGCTTTCAACCAGTGGAAGTGGTGCATCTACAGCAAATGTTGTAGTGACTTTTACGGATAATTCCACTCAGACCTTTACCAACGTAAGTGTATCTGACTGGTACGGCGGAACAAATTTTGCCATTCAGGGAATTGGTAGAATTAATAGAAATACAGATGCTTTAGAAGCAAACGCAACAAATCCAAGATTGTATCAGAATGCATTGGCAATTGATGCGGCTAATCAAACAAAACCAATACAAAGTGTAACGGTAACTAAAACTTCTACAGCTCAGGGGTATACAAACGTTTTTGCATTCTCTGCGGAAGCTTTTTCTGATTGTTCAGCGCCTACTTTACAGGCTGTAGGAACTTTAACGGCAAATTCAGCTCAGGTTTCTTGGACGGTACCGGCTACTACCCAAGCTGCCGGATATGAAATTTACTACAGTACTTCAAATACAGCTCCAACAAGTAGTACGACTCCGACTCTTACTAATATTTCCGGGACAGGTACAACAATAGGAAGCTTGTCTGCGAATACAGTATATTATTATTGGGTAAGAACTAAATGTAATAATTCAACAGGCCAAAGTGTATGGTCGTTCTCAGGAACTTTCAAAACAATGTGCGGTCCTATGACTACTATGTTTGAAAACTTTGATTCTTATGGTACAGGAAATGTTGTTCCGGACTGCTGGGCAAGAATTGTTAACACTACGGGATCTCAAACAATCACCAGCACTTCACCGGCTTCGGGAACAAGAAATATTTATCAATACAGTACAACGGCGCAAAATTCTACGTATGTTGTATTACCTCAGTTTAGTAATATTAATGCAGGAACGCATTGGTTGAGATTTAAAGCGAGAGTAAGCACCTCACCGGGAACTTTAGATGTTGGATATGTTACTGATGCTACAAATTCTGCAACTTTCACATCTATCCAAACATTATCTATATCTAATATTGTATATACAGACCCAAATGCAGAATATAAAGTAATTGTACCTTCTTCTGTACCTGCAAATGCAAGATTGGCTATCATGAATAAAAATGACGGAAAATCTTATTATTGGGATGATGTATATTGGGAAGCAATACCTTCTTGTCTTACACCAACTGCGGTTGTTGTTTCTAATATGAGTACTGTTTCTGCTGATGTAACATGGACGGCACCTTCTCCGGCTCCGGCAAATGGATATGAGTATTTTATTTCTACAAACAGTACTGCTCCTACAGCTACAACGCCAGCTTCTGGAACTACGACTCTTACTACAATAAATATTGCTAACCTTACTGCAAATACAACTTATTATATCTGGGTACGTTCGGTTTGTAGTGGAACAGATTCAAGTGTGTGGTCTTATCCGGTTACATTTAAAACATTGTGTGGACCAATGACACTATTGTCTGAGAATTTTGATTCTTACGGAACAGGTGATATTGTACCTGATTGTTGGATAAGATTAGCTGGGACAGGTAGCCAGACACTTACAACAACTACACCAGCTTCTGGAACAAGAAACGTTTATCAGTATACAGCTACTACTTCTACACCTACAACGGTTGTTCTTCCGGTATTTAGTAATATTAATGCGGGAACTCATAAGCTGAGATTTAAAGCAAGAGTTACAACTACTGCAGGAGCTTTGCTTAATGTTGGATATGTTACCAATACAGCAGATGCAAATAGCTTTGTATTGCTTCAGGCTTTACCAATTTTGAACACTGCTTATACGGCTGCTAACTCAGAATATACAGTAACTGTTCCTTCTTCAGTTCCTGCGAATGCAAGATTAGCTATAAAGAGTCCTAACGATGGGAAATCTTATTATTGGGATGATATCTTCTGGGAAGCTAATACATTAGGAACTTCTGAGGTTGGTACTAAGAAATCACTTTCTGTATATCCAAATCCGTTTAGAGATGTTGTATATATTTCTGATATGAAAGATGTGAAGTCAGTAACAGTTAATGATGTTTCAGGAAGAGTTGTAAAACTTATTGATAATCCTGGAAAAGAACTTAATTTAAGTACGCTGAATTCAGGCTTGTATTTATTATCAATTACTTTCAAAGACGGTTCTAAATCTGTTACGAAGGTTATTAAACAATAAATTTTTAGACTTAAATAAACAGGGAAGGCAGTTATATTTTATATATAGCTGTCTTTTTTTATTTAATTAAAATTGTAAGACACGGTTCGTATAAATTTTGTTATTTTGAAGATTGTAAAAACCGAATTAAAATGCAAATTAAAGCAGATTCTGTAGAAGATTATATTTCTAAAATTCCTGTGGAAAGACAAGAAATATTCAAGAAAATATTTGATACCATAACCGATAATTTACCCGAAGGTTTTCAGAAAGGCATAAGTTATGGAATGGTTGGCTGGGATGTTCCATTGGAAACTTATCCTGCGGGATATCATTGTACTCCGGGTTCACCACTTCCATTTATGGGACTGGCTTCTCAAAAGAATTTTATCGCATTTTATCATATGGGAATGTATGCAAAACCGGAACTGCTGGATTGGTTCGTAGCCGAATTTCCCAAACATTCTAAAAGAAAACTCGATATGGGAAAATCATGCGTCCGTTTCAAGAAAATGGATGATATCCCGTTAGAATTATTAGCTGAGGTGAGCAAAAAAATGACTGTACAAGACTGGATTTCTATTTATGAGACACAACTTAAAAAATAATTTTTTATTTAAAATATTGGCTGTTTTTGTTTTGATACTGATGTCAGGATGTAAAAATTCCGCACTTTCAGATTTAAAAAATGGAGACCTGCTTTTTGTTACCGCAAAAGAAACCGGATTATCAGGAGCTATTAATAATGTAACTCAAAAACAGAAAACCGCATCTTTTGATCATATCGGAATTTTAGAAAAGAAAGGAAATGAAGCATTTGTTCTTCATGCCGCTCCAAAAGGTGGTTCGCAAAATCAAAATTTGGAAGATTTTCTAAAAGATCAGGCGAATGACGGACAAACAGTTGTTTTGTATCGTTTAAAACCTGAATATCAAAATACAATTTCCGCTGCCATTCAAAAAGCAGAAAGTATGTTGGGAAAACCGTATAATTTCAATTATATTTTAGATGAAAACTCCTATTACTGTTCAGATTTTATTGAAAGGGCTTTTAGAAAAGATCATATTTTCAAATTAGAACCTATGACTTTCATTGATCCTAAAACAGGAAAAACCAATGAATTTTGGGAACAATTCTACCAAAAGAAAAATCTTAAAGTTCCGGAAGGTGAGCTAGGTTGCAATCCAAACGGATTGGCCGCATCAGATAAATTGGAGAGAATAAAGGAATTAAAATAAAAAAAACAATATTCATATCAATACAAACGGGCTTTAGTCCGTTTTTTTTGTGCTAAAACTTAAAAAAAGAAAATAAATTAAAAATTAATAGTCTACTAATTTGGTGGACTAATATTTTTTTATATTTTTGTCAAAGATTTAAAACAAATGAGATGAATTAAATCAAGAACAGTCTAACCCAAAAAAATATTTAGTTATGATTACACCCAATCCAACTGTGCAGGTTTTACACAACAGAATTAATCTGCAAAAAAGAGAATTGATATTAGAAATAGAGTTAAATGGCAAGATGAAATTCGAACATTTAATGAATACTATCTATAATCAGTTCGGAATTTGTCACAAGGTGTTATCAGCTAATGTGGAGTACGTCAACGGGCGTAGTTTTGGGTCGGTTCAATTATATATTAATGTAACTTCAGAAGAGTATCAGGAACTTGAGTTCTTTCTGAATAAAAATAAACTTCTAAATACGACTGTAGAATATCTCTGCAGAAAGTATTTTTAGGGGAGGTTCATATAGTTTTAATTACGAAAGTGTTCAGTTTACTGAGCGCTTTTTTTATTTTAAATTATAATTAAAAAAAAGGTTATTTTTAAGCTAAATTAAAATCGAAATCTATGATCATTCTAATTATTGTAATCGCATTAGCTGTAATATTTCTTCTTTACGGAGTTTCCATTTATAACCAATTGGTAAAACTGAGAAATCTGGTTCAGGAAGCTTGGAGCAGTATCGATGTTATGCTTAAAAAACGTCACGATCTTATCCCAAATCTTGTAGAAACGGTAAAAGGTTATGCTACCCACGAACGCGAAACATTGGACAGTGTGACAAGAGCAAGAGCTCAGGCTGTAGGTGCCAATTCTGTAGAATCTAAGGAAGCTGCGGAGAAGAATCTGAATCAGGCAATGGTGAATTTACTGGCTGTTGCAGAGCAATATCCGGATTTGAAAGCAAATACGAATTTCCAGCAATTGCAATCTGAACTGACTTCCATAGAAAACGATATCGAAAAATCAAGAAGATATTACAACGGAACTGTTCGTGATAACAATACATTGGTAGAATCTTTTCCTAGTAATATTATCGCCAACATGTATAAATTCGTAAAATCTCCGTTCTTCGAATTAGAAAATGCTGCAGAAAGAGAAGTTCCAACTGTAAAGTTTTAAAGGATGAAAAAGTTTTTAGTACTTTTTTATTTGCTGACTTTTACGCTCGCTTTTTCGCAGGAAGAAGATAGTTTAAATGAGGGCAACAATGGAATTGAACGAATCACTTCTTTTCATTCTGATATTAATGTTGATAAAAAATCTGCGCTGAATATTACAGAAAACATCAACGTCCACAGTCTTGGAATTAATATCAAACGAGGAATTTATCGTGCGCTTCCTTTGTCGAGAAATCTAAATAACAAAACTCAGAAAGTAAAGTATGATATCATCTCCGTAAAAAAAGATGGAGTAGAGGAGGACTATCATGAAGAAACCGGAGACGGTTATCTGAAAATCTATGTTGGAAATAAGGATGTAATTCTAAGTCCGGGCGATTATAAATATGAAATAAAGTATAAAACAGAAAATCAGATCGGATTTTTTGATAAATACGATGAGGTATATTGGAATGTCAACGGGACGGTTTGGGATTTTGCAATAGACACAATTTCTGCAAAGGTCACACTTCCTGATGGTGCAAAAATTCTTCAAAATTCATGCTACACGGGTTCTTACGGAAATAATTCTCAAAATTGTACTTCTAAAGTTTTGTCAGATAATTCAATGGAATGGTCTGCAACAAATTTAGCTCCGAATGAAGGATTGACAATTGCCGCAGGATTTCAAAAAGGAATTATGATTCCCCCACCACCGCCAACTTTTCTAGAAAAATTTGGAATTTTAATCGGTGGATTGATCATCTTTTTAGGTTTGATTTTCTATTACTATTCAACATGGAGAAAATATGGTGTTGATCCGCAAAAACCGACAGTTTATCCACAATTTAACGTTCCGGAAGATCTTTCGCCGGCTTCAATGGGGTATTTGGAAAATGAAAGTTTTAAAAATAAATTTCTAACCGCTTCAATTGTCAATCTTGCTGTAAAAGGTTATTTAAAAATAGTTGAAGGCGAAGATTCAGGAATTTTAGGTTTGTTCAGTACAAAAACATTTACTTTAAATAAACTAAAAGAACCCGATCAGGCTTTACCAAAGGAAGAAATCAATTTAATGAATACTCTTTTCACAGGAAATGATACGTTAAAGTTTGACGGAAAATATAATTCAAAAATTGAAAATGTTGTTAATAGCTTCAAAGGAACATTGGCATTTCAGCATGATAAATTTTTAAATGAAGGAAATAATTTTTCAAAAGTTGTTGTGCCGATTTTAATTATGACGGTTGTTTATGTTTTAGGATTAATTATAAGCTACAAAATAGATCCGGAGCCGGAAAAAATAGCTGGCGGAATAGCTGTATACGTTATTTCTTTAATCATATTTTTTGTAGTATCATTTTTGTCAAGCAGAATTTCATGGAAATTTTTAATACCTATTCCAATCTTTGTTATCATTGGATTGATTGGTTTTATTAAACTAGGAAACGGCGGAAGTGAACTCATTAATTTTGGTATTTGTTACTTCTTTATTATTCTAGGATTTACTTCTTTGATGATTTATCAATATGTAATTAAAAGACCATCAGAAGAAAAGTTGAGAAAAAAATCTTTAATTGAAGGTTTCAAAATGTATATGGGCGCCGCTGAAAACGAACAGTTGAAATTTCACAATCCTCCTCAGATGACACCACAGGTTTTCGAAACTTTATTGCCTTTTGCAATGGTTTTGGGAGTTGACCAGATTTGGGGAGAGAAATTTGATGCGATGGTTAAAAACATGGCGAACGGAACAGAATATGTTCACGCTTGGTACGTTGGAAGCTCCATCAATCATTTAAGCTTTGGAAATACACTGAACTCAAGTCTTACCAACTCCATAAGATCTGCAGCTACACAACCGTCAAGCTCAAGCAGCGGTTCCGGTGGTGGTGGATTCTCCGGCGGAGGTGGCGGAGGCGGTGGAGGCGGAGGCTGGTAATCAAAACTTCTCGAAAAAATAAAAAGCGTTCAAAATTTTGAACGCTTTTACTTTATTAATACAGGCCAAAAACTAATATCTAAATTCTAACCTCTAATTTCTTCTCTTAAATTCTTTCAATATCAGCTCCGATGGCTTTCAATCTTCCGTCAATATTTTCGTAACCTCTGTCGATTTGCTCAATATTGTGGATAATTGATTTTCCTTCTGCAGAAAGTGCAGCAATAAGAAGTGCATTTCCGGCTCTGATATCAGGAGAAACCATTGTCGTTCCTCTTAATGGAGCTTCTTGATTAAGACCGATTACAGTTGCTCTGTGTGGATCACAAAGAATGATCTGCGCTCCCATGTCGATCAATTTATCAACGAAGAATAATCTTGATTCAAACATTTTTTGATGAACCAAAATACTTCCTTTAGCCTGAGTTGCCACTACTAAAATAATAGACAGCAAATCCGGAGTGAATCCCGGCCAAGGTGCATCAGAAATCGTTAAAATAGATCCGTCAATGAATTTTTGGATCTTATAGTTTTCCTGAGCAGGAATATAAATATCATCATTGCTTTGTTCAAGCTGGATTCCTAGTTTTCTGAATGTGTTTGGAATAACGCCAAGCTGGTTCCAGTTTACATTTTTAATGGTAATTTCAGATTTTGTCATAGCCGCAAGACCAATCCAAGATCCGATCTCAACCATGTCCGGAAGCATCGTATGTTCAGTTCCGTGAAGATGACTAACTCCTTCAATGGTAACTAAGTTAGAACCGATGCCAGAAATATTAGCACCCATTCTGTTCAGCATTTTACAAAGTTGCTGAAGGTAAGGTTCGCACGCAGCGTTATAAATTCTTGTTTTACCTTTTGCCAAAGCTGCGGCCATTACGATATTGGCAGTTCCTGTTACAGAAGCTTCTTCCAGTAAAATAAATTTACCGTTAAGTTCTTTAGCTTTTAATGAATAAAAGAATTCCTGTTCATCATAATGGAATTCCGCACCAAGTTCTACAAGTCCTTGAAAGTGAGTATCTAATCTTCTTCTTCCGATTTTATCACCACCCGGAGTCGGCATATAAGCTTCACCGTATCTTGCCAACATTGGTCCCATTAGCATGATAGAACCGCGAAGTTTGGCACCGTCTTTTTTGAATTCGTTGGATTTTATATAATCGAAGTTTACTTTATCAGCCTTGAAAGTGTAATCACCATGTCCGTTTTTGGTTACTTTTACACCAAAATCTCCAAGAATTTCAATCAGCCTGTTGACATCATGGATATCCGGAATGTTTTTAATTCTTACCTCTTCATCAGTTAATAAAACTGCACACAAAATTTGAAGAGCTTCATTTTTAGCTCCCTGTGGAGTAATTTCACCTTGCAGTCTTTTTCCTCCTCTTATTTGAAATGTTCCACTCATTTACTTTCTGTTATTGTTGTTAGTGTTGCTTCTGTTATTGTTATTATTGTTGTGCCTTCTTTTATTGGGCTGGTTTTGGTTTCTATTATTATTGCTGTTGCTTCTGTTATTGTTGTTTCGGTTGTTATTACTTGTGTAATAGATCTTGCTCTTTTCCAACGATTCTATATTGGTAAGATCCAGTCTGTTGGCCGATAACTCTTTCAAATGACGGAAGATCACATCATCTGTAACATGTTCTTTATTATAAACATTGTAAGACTTCTTCATATTATTGGCAATTACCTCCTTCAAAGCTTCTTTTTCGTCGCCGGGCTCTAGTTCTATTGCTTTCTCTATTAATTGAAGAATACTTTTTCCGTAAAATTTAAAATCTCCCTGTAATTTAGGGTATTCCATTGTTTTTGGTTTCTCTGCCAATTGCTCTCTTGTAGGAAACGGATATGGTGAATCTACATCCAGATCATAATTAGCTAAAATAAAAAGATGATCCCAAAGTTTATGTTTATAATTGTCTTCATCACGAAGTTGTGGGTTTCTCTGACCCATAAAATCGATGATCGCCATCGCCATTTCGCTTCTTTCATCCCTGTCAGAAAGCTCTTTGCAACGCTCAACCAACTGTTGTATTATTCTGCCGTATTCGGGCATATGAAGCTGGGTTTTTTGGGTATTGTATTCCATAGTATGCAAATATATGGATTAATGGAAAAATTGTACCGAAAATCTTCAAAGTTTATGATTTTTTAATGAAGATCCAAATAATGTATTGATAGAGTTTATTATTTAATGTAAAAATTATTTCACCTAAATAAGGATTTATTTCAATAAAAGTGTAATTTCGTTATTAGTTTAATAATTAAAACATTGTATATGAAAAAAACACATTTCTTACTTTCTTTTTTAGCATTAGGCTTTATTAATTCTTGTCAGAATAACGACGAAATTGTTGATAAAAGCCCTGAACAACTAGAGATCCACAATAAAACAGTAAATGTTACTACTCACGATGGACGACCTTTCAGTACTGGAAGTGCTAGTTCAGTAAATGGAAAATTTGTTTCGGGTCCCGGTGGTGGAGTCTTAATGCAGGGATTTTATTGGGATGTTCCGGATGGAGGAAATTGGTGGAACACTGTAAAAACTAAAGTAACCGATTGGTCAAATGCCGGAATTGGTGCAATTTGGCTTCCACCAGCTTCAAAAGCTCAAAATGGAGCCTACTCAATGGGCTACGATCCAACAGATTACTACGATTTTGGAAATTATAACCAAAATGGAAGTGTTGAAACCCGTTTCGGATCAAGATCAGAACTTGAAGCATTAATTACAAAAGCGCATACCGAAAATATGCAGGTTTATGCAGATATTGTAATTAATCATAACAGTGGAGGGCAGTCTCAGGCAAATCCTTTTACTGGAACAAACACATGGACAGATTTTTCAGGTGTTGCATCAGGAAAATTTCCTAGAAGTTACAATGATTTCTATAAAAACTCTTACGGAAATAATGATGAAGGAGCATTTGGAGGCTTCCCGGATTTATGTCATGCAAACCCTTACGTTCAGGATTGGCTTTGGGGAAGAGACGATTCTGTCGCAAAATATTACAAAAACGTAATGAAATTTGATGGATGGAGATTCGATTATGTTAAAGGTTTCGGACCATGGGTTGTCAATACCTGGAATGCTAATGTTGGCGGTTTCTCTGTCGGAGAATTATGGGATTCAAATGTGAACACATTAGAGTGGTGGGCAAACAATGCCAACAGTTCTGTTTTCGACTTTGCAGCCTATTATAAAATGGATGAAGCCTTCGATAACGGAAACCTGAATGCATTAAACGACGACATGATGTGGAAAAGAAATCCTTACAAAGCCGTAACTTTTGTTTCAAATCACGACACGGATATTATCAACAATAAAATGTTGGCCTATGCTTACATTTTAACTCATGAAGGCTATCCTACGATTTTCTACAGAGACTATGAAGAATGGTTGAATAAAGAAAGATTAAATAACCTGATTTGGATCCACAACAACAAAGCAACTGGAAATACATCAATTCTGTATACGGATAACGATGAATATATTGCCAGACGTAACGGTTACAATGGTAATCCGGGATTAGTAGTTTACATAAACAATTCATCAAGCTGGCAGGAAAGATGGATTCAAACCAATTGGGCAAGTCAACAAATTAAAGACTTCACAGGAAGCTCAACTTGGTATCCGACGACACAGGGTGATAAGTGGGTGAAAATTCAATGCGCTCCGAACAGCTATTCTGTTTGGTCATTAAATCAATAAATACTAACAAAATATTTTCCCACAGATTACAAAACTTACAGAAAAATAATCTGTGGGATTAGTAAAGATCACTTCAAATTTTTAGCATCATATATATAAGGTATAGCAGAGTCATTAAACTCTGCTTTTTTCTTTCCTCAAATCGTCATTGCGAGAAGCGAAGCGACGAAGCAATCTCAAACATAAATCCTCTCAAACTCATTTTTTCAGGAGCTTCATCCGGCTTTCCACTCTATCTTTTTGGTGACGTCCTTCGCTTCGCTCCGTCCGCCCTAAAAAGGATGCCGCTCCACTCCGGGCTAGGGTGTAGCGCGCTCTTATTACATTTTCTCGTAGTAGATATTTCCCAGACATAATTTCAATC
>Ga0302167_10000509_pt1 | contig 18800 bp, 14 predicted proteins | sample I_Fen_N1_1_FD_193496 | JGI IMG/M metagenome (GOLD analysis project Ga0302167, IMG submission 193496) | Peat permafrost microbial communities from Stordalen Mire near Abisko, Sweden - I_Fen_N1_1 | ecosystem: Environmental > Terrestrial > Soil > Wetlands > Permafrost | place: Sweden: Abisko...
CGGGCAGAGCAAGGCGTTTCTTACTTTACGATTCATGCTGGAGTTTTGTTGAGATATATTCATTTAACAGCCAACCGAGTAACAGGAATTGTTTCTAGAGGTGGTTCCATCATGGCAAAATGGTGTCTGTATCATCATAAAGAAAGCTTTTTATACACTCATTTTGAAGAGATTTGTAAGATCATGAAAAAATATGATGTTGCATTTTCTTTAGGCGACGGTCTTCGTCCGGGGTCAATTGCAGACGCTAATGATGCCGCTCAGTTTGCAGAATTGGAAACGTTGGGAGAACTCACAAAAATCGCCTGGAGACATAATGTTCAGGTGATGATTGAAGGTCCAGGGCACGTTCCGATGCACATGATCAAAGAAAATATGGAGAAGCAACTGGAAGTATGTGATGAAGCGCCATTTTACACGTTAGGTCCTTTAACGACAGATATTGCACCGGGTTATGACCATATAACTTCAGGAATTGGAGCGGCGATGATTGGCTGGTTTGGTTGCGCGATGTTGTGTTATGTGACGCCGAAAGAACATTTAGGACTTCCGAACAGAGAAGATGTAAAAGTTGGGGTGATCACGTATAAATTAGCTGCTCATGCTGCCGATTTGGCGAAAGGTCATCTAGGAGCACAATACAGAGACAATGCTTTAAGCAAGGCGAGGTTTGAATTCAGATGGGAAGATCAATTTAATCTTTCGTTAGATCCTGAAACAGCAAGATCGTATCATGATGAAACATTGCCTGCAGACGGTGCAAAGATTGCCCATTTCTGTTCAATGTGTGGACCAAAATTCTGCTCAATGAAAATCACACAGGAAATTCGTGAGTCTGCAGAGAAAGGAATGTTCGACAAATCTCAGGAATTCATCGAAAAAGGGAAAGAAATTTATATATGATCATTGTTATCACTCCCGAAGAAATGATAAAGAATGAAACTGAATTGATTAATGAATTATTTCAGGAGGGATTGGATTTACTGCACATCAGAAAACCTTTCATTAATTCAAAAGAAATGACGGATTTTATTAATCAGATAAATTCAGAATTTCATTATCAATTGGTACTGCACAGGCATTATGATTTGGCGAAAGATTATAATATCTCAAGATTTCATTTCAGAGAAATTGATAGGCAAAATAATGTACATGAATCTTTTACAGATAAAATAATTTCAACGTCTGTTCATGATATTGAAATATTTAATGAATTAGGTGAGGAATGGGAGTACGCTTTTATCAGTCCGATTTTTCCAAGTATTTCTAAAAAAGGGTACGGTGAAAATTCGACAATTTTAAATGATATTAAAAAACGAACTCATTCTAATGTAAAGCTGATGGGTTTGGGAGGAATTAATGAAAATAATATCAGCAAGGCTTTTGAAAGTGGAGTAGATGGAGTGGCTTTATTAGGCGCCATTTGGGAAAGTGATGAACCTTTAAATGTTTTCAGAAAATGCAGACAGAACGTCCTTTCGTAATGAGTATTGCGGGCTTCGATCCAAGTGGTGGAGCCGGTTTATTGGCAGATACTAAAACAATGGAACAATTGAAAGTTCAGGGTTTAGGAATTTGTACAACAATGACTTTACAGACAGAATCTCAATGTTTGAGCCTGAATTGGCAACCATTATCTGAAATCATACAATCAATTGAGGTTTTAATGAAAAACTATGATGTTCAGGTTGTTAAAATCGGAGTTATTAAGGATGCGTGGATGCTTGCGGAAATAGTAGCAACAATTAAATCTATTAATCCTGAAGCAAAAATAGTCTGGGATCCGGTTTTGAAAAGTACCTCTGAGTTTTCTTTTTTTGATTTGAATACAATTTCGCAATTAGAAAATGTTTTAGAGCAAATTGATTTAATTACACCAAACTATAATGAATATAAGGTTTTACAGGAATTTAATCTTTTTAAAGATAAGGAAAATTCATGTTCAATTTTAATAAAAGGAGGTCATAGAGAGGATAAGTTAGGCACAGATATTTTATTAGAGAATGGAAAAGAAATTATAATTGAATCCAATGATAAAGCTTCTGTTTTCTATTCAAAACATGGGTCAGGCTGTGTGCTTTCTTCGGCTATTGCAAGCTATTTAGCTTTAGGTAACAATTTGGAAGAAGCCTGTAGAAACGGAAAATTATACATCGAGAAATTTTTAAAAAGTAATCCAACTTTACTAGGATTTCATTCTTAATGCTTGATATTTAAAATTTGCGCTCTTTGCTAAGTAGAACGCCTTTGCGAACTTAAAAACAGTTAGTATTAAAAAAAATCTTAGCGCTCTTTGCGTTAAAATTAATATAGAAAAAATGGAAAAATTACAATACATATCTCAAGGATTTACCATAGAAGATCAGGAGCTGAACATCCGAAAAGCTCTTGATAATGGAGTGAAATGGATTCAAGTTCGTTGGAAAAATGCTCCGGAAAATGAATTCATCAAACTTTGTGAAATTTCAAAAAAGCTATGCTCGGATAATCAGGCGGTTTGTATCATCAATGATCATGTTCAGATTGCGAAAGATATTGGGGCAGACGGCGTTCACTTAGGTTTGAATGATCAATCCATCGCAATAGCAAGACAGGTTTTAGGAAAAGATAAAATCATAGGTGGAACGGCCAACACGCTTTCAGATGTTTTACAAAGAATGAATGAACCGTGTAATTATATAGGTTTAGGGCCGTTAAGATTTACCTCAACGAAAGAGAAACTTAGTCCTATTTTAGGTTTTGAAGGATATGAAAAAATAATTCAGGACTTAAAAAGTCAATTATTGGAAGTTCCAAAAATCTTTGCGATTGGCGGAGTTATCCTCAATGACATTGAATTACTACAGCAAATCGGAATATATGGTGTTGCCGTTTCGGGTTTAATTACGAATGAAACCGCTACAGTACATGAAATTAAACTCGCATTACATGAATAATCAACAATTAATAATAGCAGATAGAACCTTCGAATCAAGATTGTTTTTAGGAACAGGAAAATTCGGAAGTCTTGAAGAAATGGCAGAATCAATTATCGCTTCAGAAACCAATATGGTAACGATGGCCTTGAAACGAATAGATTCTCAATCCTCGGAAGATGATTTGTTAGGTTTATTAAGATCTACAAAAGCGCATCTTTTACCTAACACTTCAGGTGCAAGAACAGCTAAAGAAGCTGTATTAGCAGCGCAATTGGCAAGAGAAGCATTGGAAACAAATTGGGTTAAACTAGAAATTCATCCTGACCCAAAATATTTGCTGCCAGATCCTATTGAAACGTTGTATGCTACGGAGGAATTGGCAAAATTAGGATTTATCGTAATGCCTTACATTCATGCCGATCCTGTTTTATGCAAACGTTTGGAAGATGCAGGAACGGCGGTTGTGATGCCTTTGGGAGCGCCGATTGGTACTAATAAAGGCTTGAGAACAGTAGATTTTTTAGAGATTATTATCAGTCAAAGTAATGTTCCGGTAGTGGTGGATGCAGGAATTGGTGCTCCTTCCGACGCAGCAAAAGCAATGGAGATGGGCGCAGATGCGGTTTTGGTAAATACAGCGATTGCCGTTGCCAGAAATCCAATAAACATGGCGTTGGCTTTTAAAGAAGGTGTAATTGCAGGAAGAAGAGCTTATGAATCAGGATTGGGAGCGATTGGAAATCATGCAAAAGCCTCTAGTCCGCTGACATCTTTCTTATTTGAATAAAATCATGAACAGCTTTAAAGATATTTTTGAAAATTATCACTGGGATGATATTAAAGCCAAATTGGAAACAGTAACCTTATCTGATGTTGAAAACAGCCTGCAAAAAAGTACGAAAACAATAGACGATTTTCTGAATTTTCTTTCCCCTGTTGCGGCTCAGAAATTAGAACTGATGGCTCAGATGACGCAGAAAATCACACAGAAACGTTTTGGAAAGACAATTCAGCTGTATGCGCCATTGTATCTGAGTAATGAATGTCAGAATATCTGCACTTATTGTGGTTTTAGCTTAGACAATTCTCTTAAAAGAAAGACGCTTTCCAGTACGGAGCTTATTATAGAAGCGATGGCGTTAAAGGCGATGGAAGTCAATCATGTATTGCTGGTAAGCGGAGAAGCGAATAAAACAGTGGGGCTTTCCTATTTTTTGACGGCGGTTCGTTTGCTGAAGCCTCATTTTGCCAATATTTCTATTGAAGTTCAGCCATTGTCGGAGGAAGAATATCAACAGCTTCATGATGAAGGCGTAAATGCAGTTTTGGTATATCAGGAAACCTATCATCAGGAAGTCTATAAAGAATACCATCCAAAAGGGAAGAAATCAAATTTCAATTTCCGTTTAGAAACGCCTGATAGAATAGGAAAGGCAGGAATCCATAAAATGGGCTTGGGCGTTTTATTAGGTTTGGAAGATTGGCGGGTTGACAGTTTTTTTAATGCACTTCACATCGATTATTTACAGAAGCAATATTGGAAAAGTAAGTTTTCAGTTTCATTTCCTAGATTACGACCTGCGGAAGGTATTATTGAACCCAATTTTATTATGGAAGATAAAGATTTGCTTCAATTAATCTGTGCTTACAGAATTTGGAATGAAGATTTAGAGATATCCATTTCAACCAGAGAAAATGAAAAGTTCAGAAATAATATCATTTCATTGGGGGCAACGGCGATGAGTGCGGGATCGAAGACCAATCCTGGAGGATATGTTGTAGATCCCGAATCGTTGGAACAGTTTGAAACCAGCGACGAAAGAAGTATGAATGAAATGCGCAGTATTATTAAACAGGCGGGCTATGATCCTGTGATGAAAGACTGGGATTCTGTGTACAGTGGAATTTAATTGTAAAAATTATCTTAAATTCAAGTCGAACAGACTCAAGAATAGCTATCATTTGCTGAATGAAATGCCCTTGCGAACGAAAATATGCAGAATCATTTTTAAAATTACCTTGCGTCCTCTGCGTTAAAAAAATTAACCATAAATGAAAAGCGAAGATATTTTTGCAAGATACAGCCGACAGATCTTCATTGAAGAAATAGGATTAGATGGACAAAGAAAAATAATGAACTCCAAAGTGCTTGTGATTGGAGCAGGTGGATTAGGAAGTCCTGTTATTCAGTATTTGGCAGCGGCAGGAGTTGGAGTTTTAGGGGTAATGGACTTTGATGAGGTAGAATTACATAATTTAAACCGACAAATCATTCACAATGAAAATTCGGTAGGAGTTTCTAAGGTGAAAAGCGCAGAGCAATTTGTAAATAACCTCAATCATCAAGTTGAATTTATAGGAATTGAAAAGAAATTAGATGAATCCAATGCAGAAGAAATAATTTCTCAATTTGATGTTGTTATTGATGGTTCAGATAATTTCAAAACGAGATATTTAGTCAATGACTTTTGTGTAAAGCTAGGTAAACCTTTGATCTATGGGAGTATTTTAGGATTTTCAGGACAGGTGGCTATTTTTAATTATCAGGGAAGTAAACATTTAAGAGATCTATTTCCTGAACCACCTATTGACGAAGATCTTCCGGATTGTGATAGCCTTGGAGTTTTGGGCGCGTTGCCGGGAATTGTAGGAAGTATGATGGCCAATTTAACCTTAAAATTGATAACAGATTTACCTTTAAACATCAATCAAATCACATTAATTGATACATTGAACTGGAGATTTCAAACTGTTGATTTTTAATTTTAAAAACAATATTTAATAAGTTTCGGCTAAAGCCAATTTGATTTTTTTGCATAAAAAAAACGGACTAAAGTCCGTTCCTATTGATAAAATATTAGTGTTGTTTGTGTAAAATATTAATGCTAATTTGTGTTTAAGCAAAAAATTATTGTGCCTGCTGCATCACGCCAGCATCTTCTTTTTTCGTCTGATTAAGAATATTGGCGTCTTCTTTTGCCAATTTATTTTTCGTCGGAATTTTATAATTAATGGAAAGCCCGAAATTTCTTGTATCATATTTACTGCTAATGATTACCGGAGTTCCAGATGGTGGATTAGAACGAACCTGCATCACCTGTCCGTTGAAAATATCATTGGCAAAAACAGAAACTGTCAAACGATTATCCATGAATTTTTTCGTTAAAGTAAGGTCGAATGAATTGTTGAATGGTTTTTCTGCCGTAAAGTAAAAATACCCTGCTTTTGGTGTTAAATAACTGTAATTTGCAGTCAATTTTATGTCTTTTGGCAAAATAACCTGAGCCATTGCATTTAAAATCCAGAAACCTTTATTATTCAGATTATCAATTTCATGCTTTTGATAACCGGCATATAAATACATGAAATTAATTTTATCAGGATTAAAATTAAACTTCATGATTTCGCTCAACGGTTTACTGAAAACCATAAAAGGAATCGGAAGTCCAATGTTGAAATTGTGAATTCTCATACTTGAAATATTCACCTGTTCATTAAATAATTTTCTGCCGTCTTTTCTAATGATCTGTGCGACCTGATTACTTGCCGAACTTACACTATAACCAATAAATGCATAATCAAAAGCCGAAATTTTTATTTCATAATTATTAAAAATCGTAGGTTGTAAATTAGGATTTCCCGTTACTTCAGTGCTTGGTCCAGAGAACGTTACGTTATTTGGATTTAAGGCTGATATACTCGGTAAACTGATTTTTTTATTATAATTCGCAGCAATATACACCTGATTCATCAAATTATACTGAACACTCGCATTCGGAAATAATTTGAATTTATTAAATGGAATTAAATCAGCTTGCGTCAACTTTCCATCTTTATCAAAAAATCGCGTAATACCGGAAATATCATAATTCTCGGCTCTTGAACCTAAGATGAAATCAAATTTCTTCAATTTAGCCTGAAATTCAAGATAAGTTGAAGCAGTTTGTCTTTGGTAATCAAGGTTGGTGATTCCAAAACTTTCTGTATCATAATCCTGCTTTTCATATAGTCCTCCAAAACTTACTTTTCCGCCATCCAGAAGCTTTATGGGCTGAGAATAGTCTACTTTAAAGTTGGCAATATTCATCACAGATTTGTTATTCAGAACATCTTTTTGACCATTGCTTTGTGTTGTTTGATTTGGATCAAATACGAAATAACCATTTTGAGAGAAGTTGTCCTGAGCAAATTTACTGTCCGATCTTGTATACCCAAATTGGAAATCTAATTTCTGAGATTTATCGGCAAAACGTTTTTGATACGTTGCCACCGCTTCCTGTCTTAAATTATTGGTGCGGGCAGCATCTGAAGAGTTATAAAATGCTTCTCTCAGGTCTTTTGGGTCGTTTTGAAAAGGCAAATCTCCATGACCCTTACTCAAAGTATAATTGTCATTATTATTGTGATAAATATCGTAGTTTACCAATAATCTGTCCTGTCCAAGATCGAAAGTCAATCCTGATTTTACAAAATATCCTCGCGCAATTCGGTCTGTATTAGTGGATAATAACTCGTCTTGTTGACCGTTCAGCATACTTTCACGATAGTTTTGTCCAACATTCAACTGCCATCCGAAAATCTTATTTCTGGCATTTAGGTTTAATGAATTCGTTGTTCTGCTTCTGAATTTATCATAATTCGTAAAAGAATAATTTCCTGAATAGGTTGCAGTTAAATATTTATTGGCATTTTTATTCGTGATGATATTCATGATCGCACCACCTGAAGTTGCAGGGAATTCAGCACCGGGCTGGGTGATCACTTCAATTCTGTCAACTGAGTTTGCGGGCATTCCTTCAAGGAAAGAATTCAATTCGTTGGAAGTAATGTTTAAAGGTCTTCCGTTCAAATAAACATCAAGAATTTTCCCTTGGTACATCATTCCTGCGATGTCTGTAGAAACCAGACCCGGAAGTTTTTTAATTCCTTCTAAAACGTTTCCGTTATTAAGCTGAGGTTGTTCCGAAAAATCGAAGATCGTACGATCTGCTTTTTGTTCAACGGCTTTTTTAGTTTTGGTGAGTACTACACCTTCAATTTCCTTTTCTTTTATCTGACTATTGGTCTTCTCCTGTGCATAGGTAAACATGGAGCCTAGCACAGACAGAACGAATATAGTTTTTTTCATAATGTTTTTTTTCTACTATTCAGTTAGACGCAGAAAAGGAAATTTTGTTACAAAATGCTTTTCCAATCTATTAAAGGGAATTGAATTCTACGTAATCAAACTCAGGAGATGAGGTGAATAGCTGTCTTAAAACTGATGCGTGACCATTTCCTGCAATAACAAGTATTCTGTCTTCGGTATTGTGAGGAATATTCTGGATATTACGGAACATTCTCAAATTTCTGTTATACCAATACAATGAAAGCATATCTGCACCGTCATGGTCTCTCAATTTAAAATCTCCGGTAAGATAAGCGCCATATTCATACTGGTGATATTCTTTACTGTTCATATACTTAAAGTTTTCCAGAATAGATTTAAAGCTTTTAGGTTCGCTACTTTTAAAAAAATCGTTGTATTGATTAGATATGGCATCATTACTCTGAAAATCATAGTCTTGACTAATTTTATTAAAATAGGCAGAATCTTGTTTTCCAAATTTTTCTTCAAGGTCGCCCCAAGCAGATGACGCATCTATACTGAATAGTTCATTGAGCTTAAGTTCGGTAGCAATACGCATCGCAAGTTGATAACGCTCATCTCTTTTGTCTTTGTATTTTCCTTCGCTATATTCTTTTAGTTTTCGATTGGCGTTCCATTTTGGCCAAGCCTCGATGGCTATTTTTGTAGGCTTAAACTTTTTAATGTACTCCACAAGTTCTGTTACTTCTTTGGCCGTTTTAGGAGCAAGAACATCTATCTGATCGCTTTTTTCTGTTTTATGAGCATCAAGATTTGGATAATCAAAATGAAATGATCCAACGACCAAAACTTTAGTTTTAGGATTATTAAAATACTCCGATGGTTTTTTCTGAGCCGAAATAAAAGTGGAGAAGCATACAAGTAGGCTATAGATTAATGTTTTCATAATTATTTTAGTTATTTTATTTTGATAGTCCAAAGGTAGATTTACGGAAAAATCTATGAAATAGCGTTTAGATGAAGCCTTTGTTTATTGGGGTTAAAAGATTTTCATCGGAGAAAAGCAGTCGTTCATCGGAAATTAGAGCTCATAATTTAACAGATATCTTATTTTTGTTTTATGAAAGCGAACAAACTTATTTATCTGCATATTTTCTTCTGGGGAATTTATAGTATAGGATCGGTTCTTATTCCCTATTTTGTATTTCATACGGAGAGAATTATCCTTAATATTACTTTCTTTCTCACGAGTTTTATTTGCTTTTATGTGAACTATTTTCTGGTAGCTCCTAATTTTTTTGATGCAAGTAAATGGTATAAATCTGTAATTGCCTTTTTATTGAGTGCCTCCTGTTTTGTCCTTGTTCGATATTCTGTTGAAGAGATCCTGTTGCCTGCGACAGTGGGATTAAGAAATTATAGGGAAGGAACCAATTTTGGATTTTACTTTTTTGATAATATTTTCTACAGCAGTACCACTATTTTTATCAGTACCACATTTTGGTTTTTTAAATACTTTGTTGATGTAGAAAAAGAAAAAGCAGAGTTGATTGAAGCCCGAAAAACCGCAGAACTACAGGCCTTAAAAACACAAATCAACCCGCATTTTATTTTTAATTCTTTGAATAATATTTATTCTCTCGTTTACCAAAAATCTGATAAAGCGTTGCCTGCACTTGAAGAATTGAGCCAGTTATTGAGGTACAGTACAAAAGATCTGGAAAAAGATGTGATTACTTTAGATAAAGAAATTGGGTATATTGACAGCCTAACAGCTCTTGAAAAATTACGATTAAAACAACCTGAATTATTAACTGTTGAAAAGAATATTAATCATCCTAAATTGAATATTTCACCGATGATTTTAGTTCCGTTTGTTGAAAATGCTTTTAAACATGGAGATTTTCGCGAAAAAGGATTTGAGATGAAACTTTCTGATGACAATCAGATATTACATTTTTATCTTTTAAATTTTAAAAAAGATAGAATGAAAGATTCCACATCAGGAATCGGGATTGATAATGTGAAAAAAAGACTGGAAATTTTATATCCAAAAAAATATGAATTAAATATCAATGAGTCTGAAACAGAATTTGTTGTAGATTTAAAAATTGATTTGCGAAATGAATAAAATTAGATGTATTGTTGTAGATGACGAACCATTAGCGATTTCGCTATTGGGAAGTTATGTGCAGAAAATTCCTTTTTTTGAATTGGTTTTCTCTTCTGAAAATCCGATAGAAGCTTTAGATTATATTCAAAATAATGAAGCTGATTTGGTTTTTCTTGATATTCAAATGCCAGAATTGACGGGAATTAATTTCATGAAAATTGTTGGAGATAAATTAAAATATATTTTAACAACAGCCTATTCTGAATATGCTTTGGAAGGGTACGAACACAATATTGTCGATTATCTTTTAAAGCCGGTTTCTTTTGAACGCTTTTATAAAAGTGCTTTGAAAGCTCAGGAACGTTTTTCTTTTGTTGAAAATAAAACGGATTCACATTTCTTTGTAAAATCTTCCGGACAGCAGCATAGAATCAATTTTGAGGACATTCTTTATATCGAAAGCATCAAAGATTATGTGAATATCAAAACGGCAAACCAGGAGTATATTGTGTTGGACACGTTAAAATCTCTTGAACAGCAGCTTTCTGAATGGTCTTTTGTAAGAATTCACAAGTCGTTTATTATCAATACAAATCAGATTAAAAGAATCAGTGCAAAAAAAGTGAATTTATTTTCGGAACAGGAAATTCCAATCGGAGATATGTATAGAGATAATTTTCTAAAAAAACTCAAATAAAAAAGCAACTTCAATTGAAGTTGCTTTTTAGTATATATTAATCTAAGAATTAATTTTCCTGTCTCTTGATTAAGTTCAATGCAGAACCTGCTTTAAACCAATCAATCTGTTGATCATTATAAGTATGATTTGCCATAATGATGTCTTTTGTTCCATCTGCATGTACAAACTCTAAAGAAAGTTGTTTTCCTGGAGCAAATTGATCTAAATCTAAGAAGTTCACTGTGTCATCTTCCTGAATTTTATCATAATCAGCTTCATTAGCGAAAGTTAATCCCAACATTCCTTGTTTTTTAAGGTTTGTTTCATGGATTCTTGCGAATGATTTTACCAATACCGCTTTTACACCAAGGTGTCTTGGTTCCATGGCAGCATGCTCTCTTGAAGAACCTTCACCGTAGTTTTGATCTCCAACAACAATCGTAGGAATTCCGGCAGCTTTGTAAGCTCTTTGTACAGCCGGAACTTCGCCGTGTTCACCTGTTAATAGGTTTTTCACATTGTTAGTATCCATGTTGTAAGCATTTACAGCTCCAATCAGCATGTTGTTTGAGATATTATCTAAATGACCTCTGTATTTCAACCATGGTCCAGCCATAGAAATGTGGTCGGTTGTACATTTTCCGAAAGCTTTAATTAAAACTTTAGCACCTACAATGTTTTTTCCATCCCAAGCAGGGAATTCTTCTAACAACTGAAGTCTGTCTGAAGTTGGGCTTACGTTTACCTGAACACCAGATCCGTCCGCAGATGGCGCTTGGTATCCGTTATCATCTACAGCGAAGCCTTTTTCAGGTAATTCAAAACCTTTTGGTTCATCTAGTTTGATTTGCTCCCCGTTTTCAGCAGTTAAAGTATCGGTGATAGGGTTGAAATCTAATCTTCCTGAGATAGCGATGGCTGCTACCATTTCAGGAGAAGCTACGAATGCGTGCGTATTTGGGTTACCATCTGCTCTTTTCGCAAAGTTTCTGTTGAAAGAGTGAATGATTGAGTTTTTCTCTCCTTTTTCAGAACCTTCTCTGTCCCATTGTCCGATACAAGGTCCACAAGCATTAGTAAAGATTCTAGCGTTTTCAAATTTTCTGAAAGAATCTAAGAAACCGTCTCTTTCTGCCGTGAATTTCACTTGCTCAGAACCAGGGTTGATTCCTAAAATCGCTTTAGGTTTAACACCTTTCGCAACTGCATCTTCAACGATAGAAGCTGCTCTTGAAAGATCTTCATAAGAAGAATTGGTACAAGAACCGATCAGTGCCCATTCTACTTCGATAGGCCATCCGTTTGCTTCAGCTTTAGCTTTAAATTCAGAAACTGGAGTAGCCAAATCCGGAGTGAAAGGTCCGTTCAAGTGAGGAGCCAATTCAGAAAGGTTGATCTCGATTACTTGGTCAAAATATTGTTCTGGGTTTGCGTAAACTTCAGCATCACCTGTTAAGTGGTCAGCAACTTTGTCAGCAGCGTCTACAACATCCTGTCTTCCTGTAGAAGCCAAATATCTTCTCATAGAATCATCGTATCCGAAAGTTGAAGTGGTAGCTCCAATCTCAGCACCCATGTTACAAATGGTACCTTTTCCTGTTGCAGATAAAGATTGAGCACCTTCTCCGAAATATTCTACGATACATCCTGTTCCACCTTTTACGGTAAGGATTCCTGCTACTTTTAAGATAACGTCTTTTGCGGAAGTCCAGCCAGACATTTTACCGGTTAATTTTACACCGATAAGCTTAGGCATTTTAAGCTCCCAAGCCATTCCTGCCATTACGTCTACGGCATCAGCACCACCAACTCCGATAGCAACCATTCCTAATCCTCCCGCATTTACCGTGTGAGAGTCAGTTCCGATCATCATACCTCCTGGGAAGGCATAATTTTCTAGGACAACCTGGTGGATGATTCCGGCTCCTGGCTTCCAGAAACCAATTCCATATTTATCACAAACAGAACCCAAGAAATTGAAAACTTCTGAATTCTTATTAAGACCTTCTTGTAAATCTGCCTGTGCACCTACTCTTGCCTGAATCAGGTGATCGGCGTGAGCAGTTGAAGGAACAGCTACTTTAGCCTTTCCAGCCTGCATAAATTGTAAAAGCGCCATCTGTGCCGTTGCATCTTGCATGGCAACTCTGTCTGGTGCAAAATCTACGTAAGAGTTTCCTCTTTCATGTGCTGATGTAGCATTTCCTTCCCACAAGTGGGTGTAAAGGATTTTTTCTGAAAGTGTAAGAGATTTTCCCACGATTTGTCTTGCCGCAGCAATTCTTTCTGGGTAACGCTCGTATACTTTTTTGATCATGTCAATGTCGAAAGTCATATCTATTTTAATTTTTCTTTTTCAATAATTTTTTTCCGGACTTTAATTTAAAAGTAAAGGCGGAGATTTTCTTAAATATAACTCATCAAATTCTGTTCCTACCACCTATAAAGCAGTATAAATAAGATGAATAATTAATATTATTTATAACTATCAAGTTAAGGAAAAATAATTTTTGAGTCATTGACATAGGTTAAAATAATTCTCATGACTCTTAAATGGAAAGGTTCTAAATAAAAAAAGAAAGATTTTAAATCCAATGGACTAAAATCTTTCTTATATAAGTTGAAACAGTCTTTCGACTATAGCTTAATTTCTACTAGTGAGCACTTGTACTTGTCAATTCTTTGATTGAAGGTACAAAAGTCGTAAGGTCAATACCTTCAACAGCTGTTTTATACTCATCGATATTAGGAATTCTTCCCATGATCGCAGAAAGTACAACAACCGGAGTTGAAGCCAATAAAGATTCTCCTTTTTTACGTTCAGAATCTTCCACAACTCTTCCTTGGAAAAGACGGGTAGAAGTAGCTAAAACAGTATCTCCTTTTTCAGCTTTTTCCTGGTTACCCATACAAAGGTTACATCCAGGACGCTCAAGGTACATCATGTTTTGGTATTGTGTACGAGCTTCACCTTTTGGAGTGTTGTCGTTAAATTCAAAACCTGAATATTTTTCTAAAAATTCCCAGTCACCTTCAGCCTTTAATTCGTCAATGATATTGTAAGTAGGAGCAGCTACCACCAATGGAGCTAGGAATTCTACTTTACCATTTTGCTTTTCAAGGTTTCTAAGCATTTGAGAAACGATTTTTAAATCTCCTTTGTGGACCATACAAGATCCTACGAAACCAAGATCTACTTTTTTCTCACCTCCGTAATACGTAAGATCTCTGATAGTATCGTGAGTATATCTCTTAGAAACATCATCATTGTTTACATCTGGATCAGCAATCATTGGTTCAACGATGATATCAAGATCAACAACAACTTCGGCGTAATATTTAGCGTTAGCATCAGGAGTTAAAGCAGGTTTATCACCTGATCTGATTTCCTCGATTCTTTTATTAGCTTTATTAATTAATCCTTGAAGAACCTGGTTGTGATTATCCATCCCCTTGTCGATCATGATCTGAATTCTGCTCTTAGCAATTTCCAATGATTCGATCAAAGTATCATCCTCAGAGATATTGATTGAAGCTTTAGCTTTCATTTCTGCAGTCCAGTCTGTAAATGTAAACGCTTGGTCAGCAGGAAGTGTTCCGATGTGAACCTCGATAATTCTACCTTGGAATACATTCTCACCATCAAATTGCTTCAACATTTGAGCCTGAGTTGCGTGAACTACATCACGGAAATCCATATGCTCCTTCATATCTCCTTTGAAAGTTACTTTCACAGATTCAGGGATTGGCATTGAAGCTTCACCTGTTGCTAAAGCTAATGCTACTGTTCCAGAGTCAGCTCCGAAAGCAACACCTTTAGACATTCTTGTGTGAGAGTCACCTCCGATGATGATTGCCCATTCGTCAATCGTAATATCGTTAAGAACTTTGTGAATAACGTCTGTCATTGAATGATATTCACCTTTCGGGTCACGTGCTGTGATTACTCCGAAATCGTTCATGAATTTCATTAATTTAGGAATGTTCGTCTGCGCTTTTTTATCCCAAACTGAAGCTGTATGACATCCTGACTGATAAGCTCCGTCTACAATTGGAGAGATTACAGTCGCAGCCATAGATTCTAATTCCTGAGCAGTCATCAAACCTGTTGTATCCTGAGATCCAACAATGTTTACTTCAACTCTAACATCTGAACCTGCGTGCAATAATTTACCTTCTGTAACACCAACGGCATTTCTGTTGAAGATTTTTTCAACTGCAGTAAGACCTTGTCCTTCGATAGAAATTTCTTTAGAAGGAGCAAAAACAAGAGGAGTTTCAATTCCTAAAAGTTTTGCTGCAAATGTTTGTAGTTTTTTACCAAATACGATGGCATAAGAACCACCCGCTTTGATGAACTCTAATTTTTGAGGAGTAAATGATTTTGAAATATCTTTCAATTCAACATCTCCGTTATATAATTTCTTTTCTTTAGTATTGATCGTTAAAACTGTTCCTGTAGCTACAGAATATGCTTCTTCTAAAACGATGTCACCATTCTCGTTACGAACAGGATTTCCGTTTTCATCTAATTTTTTCACCCAGTTCTGAAGGTCGATTCCGATACCTCCTGTTACATCAACCGTTGTAAGGAAAATTGGAGAAATACCGTTTGTTCCCCCAACAATCGGAGCAATATTTACAAATGGAATATATGGGCTTGCTTGTTTACCTGTCCAAAGAGCTACATTGTTTACTCCCGACATACGAGATGAACCAACACCCATCGTCCCTTTTTCTGCAATAAGCATTACGCTTGCATCAGGGTGTTGAGCCTGTAAAGCTTTGATTTCTTCCTGAGCCTGAGGAGTGATCATACATTTACCATGCAATTCACGGTCTGATCTTGAGTGCGCCTGATTTCCAGGAGAAAGTAAATCTGTAGAGATATCACCTTCACCTGCAATGAATGTAACTACTTTTACTTCTTCAGCAACTTCTGGAAGTTTTGTGAAGAATTCAGCTTTTGCGTAGCTTTCAATTAGGTCTTTTGCGATTTCGTTACCGCTATTGAATGCTTCCTTTAGACGGTTAGTATCTGCATCATAAAGGTAAACCTGAGTTTTAAGAACGTTTGCAGCTTCTTTAGCAATAGAAATATCATTTCCTAAAGCAAGATCCAGCAATACTTCGATTGAAGGGCCTCCCTTCATGTGAGATAATAATTCAAAGGCATAAGCCGGAGAAATTTCTTCTACAACTGATTCACCTAGAATAATTTCCTTTAAAAATTGAGCTTTTGCACCAGCCGCACTTGTCGTTCCTGGTAATGTGTTATAAATAAAAAATTTAAGAGAGTCTGCCCTGTATTCATTTGCTGTATCTTTAATTTGCGAAATAATTTCGCTTAATAATTCAGCACCATCAATTGGCTTTGGATGAAGTCCTTGGTCTTTTCTTTCTTCAATCTCTTTAATGTAATCCTTATAAATATTCATATAGAAGTCTTTTCTTTATTAAAGTAGATTATAAACAGTTGGCATTGCTGCTATTTCTTCTTTATTAGTCTATCTAAAATACAATTAATTTTATCTTAAACTATTGCATTCTTGATAGATAATACCGATTAAAGTAAAATCAACATAATCTACATCTTGTTTTAAAAATGTAAGATAATATTCAGTGCCAAATGTGAGTATAAAGGACTTCTGTGAAAGTGTAAGTGGCTTACCTGTAATCTGTCTTGCCGCAAAAACCCTCTTTGGGTAACGTTTCTGAAATTTTTTGATCATATCAAGATCAAAAGTTATATCTTAAAAACGTTTTAAAATTATCAAACAATTAAAAATGTTCCCAAAATTACGAATTTTTACTATTTTATGAAGATACTATTATTTAGATTCTTTATAAATATGAGTTTTATAATATCTATTTTTGGTCGTATTTTTGCAGGCAAATGACGAATATGAAAAATGTAGTTAATTTTCTGGGTGTATTTATGTCGATTTTCATTTTTTCGCAGACGAAATCTGTGAAGAAAACTCCTGTGAAAAGTGTTTCAAAGAATGTCGTTAAAAAAGCATCTCCGAAACCTAAATCTAATCCAAATCTGGTTGTAATTAATAAAGATATTCCTGTTTTAATTCCGCAAAAGAAGGATGGGCAGTTTGGCTATGTGAATCAAAAAGGAAGATTTATTATTCAGCCGGAATATCATATTGCTGTGTTTTTTGCTGAAGATTGTAATCTTTTAAACTCTCCAAATGAAAAAATCAGAAAATTTGGAACGAAAGAATATGCGACGGTTGAAAAAGATTTAATATCATATAGAATTGATAATACCGGAAAAAGAGTTTATCAGTTCAAAGATTCCGATCTCGGACAATGCAAATTAGGAAGTTATAAGCAACAATTGTTTCAGGCTTATATTTTAAATGGTTTTTACGGCATAATTGAAAAATCAAAATTTGTAAATGCAGAAGATTACCGGGATTATCAAATTTATCCTCAATATCAATATTTATACATTTTGGAAGGTGATGATGTGTCTGATCCTATGATTATTGCTTCACAAAATGACAGATTCGGGGTGATTGATGTTAATAATAAAGTCATTATTCCTTTTGAATATTCAAATATCAAGAGAAATTTCAGCTGGAAATTGGGTAAAATGTTTGATGTTACAAAAGACAGCATAAATTATTATTATATCGATACTCATAATAAAGCGTACTAAAAGCTTTAGGCTTTAGGCAATAAGCTGTAAGCTTTTTTAATGCTTCAAAAACTGTATCAGGAAACTTAAAACACATATCTCGTATATTTTTTGTAATTTCGCGGCTGAAATAAAGGGGTGCTGTAACAAGCTGAGATTATACCCAATGAACCTAGAACGGATAATGCTGTTTAGGGAAATTAAAAATGAGCAATAAGTAATCGATTATGGGTAATCCTCAAATCATTACTTATTACCAATTACTCATTATCGATCATAATCCGCCCCTTTTATTCATTAAATTTTAAAAATTTATAGAATGAAAGGATTATTTTTTTTAGGGCTTACCGTTGGCTCTTTTGCTTTTATACAAGCACAAAATACAGATTCCTTAAAAATAAAGGAAATTGAAGCAATCAACTTTACAAAAAGACTTCCTGTTGCTAAGGAGATCATTAATGTTCAGAAAGATTTAGACAGTAAAAATCTTGGACAGGATCTACCGATGTTACTTAAAAATCAAACCTCAATTATTTCGACTTCCGATGCCGGAAATGGAGTTGGTTACACAGGATTTAGAATTCGTGGTGTTGCCGGAAGAGGAATTAATGTCATGATGAATGGCGTTCCGTTCAACGATTCTGAAAGTCAGGGAACATTTTTCGTTAACGTTCCGGATTTGACGAGTTCGGCTTCACAAATTGTCATTCAAAGAGGCGTTGGAACTTCCAATAACGGAGTTTCTGCTTTCGGAGCGAGCATCAATGTGATTTCTAAAGATCCTGAAGAGAAGTTTTATTTTAAAACTGATGACAGTTACGGATCATTCAATACGTACAAATATTCTGCTGAGGTTGGTTCAGGAAAATTCTGGAAAAACCGACTTTCTGTAATGGGAAGATACACGAATATTCATTCTGACGGATATATTGACAGAGCTTCGTCCGATCTTCATTCATACAACTTCACGGCGCTTTTTGAAGAAGGGAAAACGAGGATTCGTTTGATGGCTTTTGGGGGTAAAGAAAAAACCTATCAGGCTTGGAATGGAATTGACAGAAAGACCTGGGAGACAGATCCAAAATTCAATGCGTCAGGAGCAATTTATGATGCGAATTGGGAGAAAATTGTAGGTTTTTACGATAACGAAACAGATAATTACAGACAAAATCATTATCAGTTACTTTGGGAACAGGGAATTAATGATCACTGGAATTTAGAAACAACTTTACACTACACAAAAGGTAAAGGATATTACGAAAACTACAAACAGGGTGATCCTTTTGCGAGATACAACTTGCCGGATTTTAATGGTGAAGAATATTCTGATTTTATCAGAAAAAAAT
>Ga0302167_10000511_pt1 | contig 18791 bp, 14 predicted proteins | sample I_Fen_N1_1_FD_193496 | JGI IMG/M metagenome (GOLD analysis project Ga0302167, IMG submission 193496) | Peat permafrost microbial communities from Stordalen Mire near Abisko, Sweden - I_Fen_N1_1 | ecosystem: Environmental > Terrestrial > Soil > Wetlands > Permafrost | place: Sweden: Abisko...
TGACATTAATCCTCTCATACCTACTAATTGGTGTATCTGAGATGCATTTCCCCTAGCTCCCGAAAAAGACATTAAATAGACTGGATTAGAAGGATCAGTCATCTGAAAATTTGGATTCATTTCTTGTTTCAAATATTCACTTGTAGCATACCATATTTCAATAGATTGACGTAATTTTTCTACTGCATGTACATTTCCATAATGATGGTGTTTCTCCAAAATAGAAGTTTGTTGTTCAGCATCTTGAACTAACCATTGTTTCGATGACATTGTTAAAAGATCATCAATTCCTAATGAGATAGATGTAGTAGTGGCTTGATGGAAACCTAAAGTCTTTAATTGATCTAGGATATAGGATGTATATCCCATTCCAAAATGCACTATTAATCTGCTAATAAGTCGTTTTATAGCAGTTCCATTTATGACTTTATTGTAGTAAAAGGCTTGTTTTGTATCTTTTTTTGTCATAATTACTTCTTTATTTGAGTAGGATTCGACAATAGACATGAGTTAGTGATTTGAAGATAGAATATCCTTTATCTTACTTTTTATTCATGCAGAAATAAAGAAATTAATGAAATTGGAAAAACCCGGGATTTCGCCGCCTGGGAAGGGGCATGACCTAATCTAATTTTTGAATTGAAATAGTGTATCAATTATAGTGTATCAATTCGACTAAACCCTTGTATGGCTTCTTCTATTTCTCGATAAAAAGAAATATGACCAAGAGTGGTTCGAATGTATATACAACGGATTTCTTCTTTTGCACTTCTTATTATAAGATAATGCCCATAAATCTCATGAGAAGTACCCAAAGATCCATATTGAACTTCAATGGGAAGTTCATTTGACCCAATAAAAGGTTGATCTTTATTTAATTTCCATTGGAGCCACAAAGGATTATCTAAACTGATTCTTTTTTGCCGATAAGCTCCAAGTGCATCATATGAGCTAGAAAAATAAGGTTCTTTTTCTTTATTATATTTAGAGTTTATATTGTCAACTGGTTCATTTTGATAGTTTCTGGAATTATATAGATTATACCTATTTGCACAAATCCCTCGACGATTTCCCATGGTTAATATATAGAGTCCAATAAGCATATCTTGAGTTGGTACACAAATAGGATCTCCAATAGCTGGAGATAACAGGTTTGTATGAGAAAACATAAGTAAACGAGCTTCCGCTTGAGCTTCTAAAGATAAAGGTAAATGAACAGCCATTTGATCTCCATCAAAGTCTGCATTAAAACCCTTACAAACTAATGGGTGTAAATAAATAGCACGCCCCTCCACTAAAATGGGTTGGAAGGCCAATATGCCTAATCTATGCAGAGTTGGTGCTCTATTCAGTAATACAGGATGCCCCTGCACAACTTCTTGAAGTATTTCCCATACAATAGGTTCTTTTTCCCGCTCCTTAATCTGCCTTTTAGCAGTCGCTGTGTTAGAAGCGAAATGTTTCCTAATTAGATCACGGATTATAAATGCTTGGAAAAGCTCTATTGCGATTTCTCGAGGTAATCCGCATTGATGTAATGAAAGAAAAGGACCCACAACAATGACAGAACGCCCTGAATAATCAACCCGTTTACCAAGCAAAGTCTCGCGGAATCTTCCTTCTTTCCCTCCAAGGATATCTGAAAAAGATTTGTAAACTTTATCTTTACTAAAACCATCCTTACTTGGTTCGTGGAACCCAATATCAAGAAGTATATCTACAGCTTCTTGTAATAATTTGACCTGAGAATTTACAACATCTCTGTCCGAACATACACGTGGGACTAATAACTCGCTAAGAAGATCATTCCGACGAATAACTCTTCTATAGAGCTCATTAATATCCGAACTTATTAGCTTACCCCCATCTATTTGAATAATGGGTCTCAATTCGGGAGGAAGAACTGGTAATAAGTACAAAATCATCCATTCAGGTTCTATATTTGTTTGAAGAAAATGTTTAGCTAATCCCATACGTCTAACCAAAAAATTCTTTCTTATTTGAATTTTTCTTTTTTCCCATTCATTTTCAGTAGATTCTTCGTCTGCTAAGTCTGGTAATTTTTTCCATTCTACTAATGAATTCTCGATAATAATTCGCAAATCTAAATCAGCTAATTGCTCTCTAATAGCATCAGCTCCTATAAGAATTTCTCGATTTTGAAATGTCTTGAAGCCCCGAGTACTAAAAAAAAGTGGAATGCTGTATTTCCGGGATTGGATTTCATGTTCGAATAAACCTCTTAATCGTAAGAAAGTCGGTTTTTTAGCTATGGGCCTAGCAAAAGAAGAATCAAGATAGGTTCCTATAGGATTCCCCCCTCTGAAATCGGACGTGAAGGTTTCCTCTCATCCGGCTCAAGTAGTTGCACTAACTAAATAAAGAAAAAAAGAGTTCTTTCTTATTTTTAGACTTTTTCGAAAAAAACTGAAAAAGAACTACTCTTTACTCAAGTTCCCAGTAAAAACCAATCTCTCATTGATTCATTCTTTCTTTACTTGAATTTGATGAATGAAATGAGAATGTCAAATTATTGAGTAGTCTACTTCCCTGATGAATTCTCTTAAAGACTTCTGATAAAGATTTCTGATTTTTGAATTCATACGGGATTTATTTGTCTATATCTCATTCCCTTTAATCTTTTAGGTCCCTACTCACCTCGACGGTTATGCCTTAATATCCCTTGAAGCATATATGCGATAGATAAACTCCTGTAACCATACTATATTTGCTTGCTTAAGCAAAATCTTTCTCTGAAAGAAATGGAATAATAAAACCCCATTTCAAAAGATTTTCACAAGGTATGACTAGCTATTCCTGTTTATCTATTACAGAATGGACCATGGATTAATTCCCCTTTAAATTGGAAGTATAGAATATACTCAAAATCCTAAGTTTCATGTTATTTCTTCCAAAACACATGTCAGAGCCAGGGCATCCCAATTGGATCGAATGGGATGACAGTTTCTCAATTCAAACCTGTTAAATGAGAATTTTGATCAAATCACACACCGCAATATACTAGGCTTTTTAATTCCTTAAGGGATTTATCTAAAAGATTTGCGATATAACTAGGAAGACGTTTTAAATACCACACATGAGTCACTGGACATGCGAGTTTGATATACCCCATTTGATATCTTCGTATTCGAGAGTTACCAAATTCTACTCCACATTCTTCACAAAATTCTTTTTCAGCCCCAATCTCCTTATATTTTCCACACGCACAAAATCCACTTTTTATGGGTCCAAAGATTCTTTCGCAAAATAATCCATTTTTTTCTGGTTTCTTGCTTTTATAATGAAAAGTCTGAAGGTTGGTTACCTCTCCAAGTATGATTTCCCCATTAGGTAGGATTTTGGTCGCCCAAGCCTTTATTTGTTGAGGAGAAACTGGTCCAATTTGAAGTTTTTGATGTTTATACTGGTTAATCATAAAATAAGATTGAAATAATGATTAATTCAGATCACACTTCCTTCCTATGAATCTGGAAGTTCTTTTCAGATACAAAGAAATAATTCAATTCTAGAGCCAAAGAGCGTAGTTCTCGAACGAGTACTCGAAAAGTTTCTGGAACATCATCCTGAGGATTAGGTGTTCTTCCTCCAATAAGCATAGTATTTAATATTTCCTTACGAGTTCTAATATGATCAGATTTATAAGTAAGCATCTCTTGTAAAATATGAGCAACACCAAATCCTTCTAGAGCCCAAACTTCCATTTCTCCTACGCGTTGTCCCCCTTGGTTGGCCCTTCCTCTAACGGGTTGTTGTGTAACAAGTGTGTAAGGCCCGGTAGAACGTCCATGGATTTTATCATCCACTTGATGAATTAATTTTAGGATATAGGACTTTCCTATTAGAACAGGTTGTTCAAAAGGATCTCCTGTTCTTCCATCAAATATTATGCTTTTTCCAGGATATTCGGGCTCAAAAACCCATGGATTTTTTGTTTGTTTACTGGCTTCATATAATTCAGAAAACACTAGTTTTCTCGAAGCTTCTTGCTCATATCTTTCATCAAAGGGTGCTATTCGATAATGTCTCTTTAGGAGATCCCCTGCTAATCCAAGTGAGCATTCAAATATCTGGCCCACATTCATTCGTGAAGGTACTCCCAAGGGATTGAAGACCATATCAACAGGTGTTCCATCTTGCAAATAGGGCATATCTTGTCTAGGCAAAATCTTGGAAATGATACCTTTATTCCCATGTCTTCCAGCTACTTTATCACCTACTTTGATTTGACGTTTCTGTAAGACATATACAGAAACCATTTCTAAAATATCACTGGAACTGTCCTTCTCAATCCATTTTACATCAATAACAAGACCTCTTCCGCCTATAGGTAGTCTTAAAGAAGTTTCTTCTGTAGAAGATAATTCTGTGCCAAGCATAGCCCCTAAAAATCTGTCCTCTGGGAACGATTCATCCTCTGTTGGCGTTAATTTACCTACTAAAATATCACCGGTTTCTACCCAAGATCCCAGCATCACAATCCCATTCCTATCCAAATTACGGAGAAAATAAGTCTCGAGATGGGGTATTCCCTTAGTGATTCTTTCAGCGCCTTGATTTGTCATATAAGTTTTAATCTCATATTTCCGAATATTAAAAGAAGTCAAAATATCTTCACATATCAAGCGTTCGCTAATTAGTACCGCATCTTCAGAATTATAACCCTCCCACGGCATATAAGCTACTAATAGGTTTTTTCCTAAAGCGAGTTCCCCCCCAACTGTAGCGGCACCATCCGCTAAAATTTGACCTTTTTTGACGCATTGACCTCCCTGAACCCGGGATTTTTGATGGAGAAAAGTTTTTTTGTTGGAACCTTGATACTTAACTAACGGAATACTTTCAGTATTCCCATTCCTTGAAAAGGAGATCTTGTGACTATCAGTATAAAAGATCTTTCCCTGATGCTCAGCTATAACTGAAAACCCCGAATCTACAGCCGTTTGGCCTTCTAGACCAGTTCCAACAATACACTTCTCCGACTGACAAAGCGGAACTGCTTGGCGCTGCATATTCGAACTCATTAAGGCTCGATTCGCGTCATTATGCTCAATAAAAGGAATAAGAGAAGCTCCAATCGAAAAATAGTGGAAGGGACAAATGCTTCTAAGATGAATCTGTTCCCACGCAATAGTAAGGAATTCTTGACGGTATCGAGCGGGAACAACCTCCTCTTCTTGAATACCCCGATTCAAGGACAAAGAATTTCCTGCTGCTATCATAGAATATTCATCTCGAGTTGGTGATAAATAAACCATCTGTCCTTCTTTTTTCTCAGATATTTTATAAAACGGACTTTCTATAGATTCCCAACGACCAATCCGTGCATAAATAGCTAAGGATCCAATAAGTCCAACATTAATACCTTCGGATGTATCAATTGGACAAATACGTCCATAGTAGCTAGGATGAATATCTCGTATCCGAAAACTAGCAGTCTGACTTGTTAGTCCTCTAGGACCCAAAAAACTCCATTTTCGCCCATGAGCTACTTGTGCTAACGGATTTGTTTGATCGGAGACTTGTGATAAGGGGTGGAGGCCAAAAAACGATTCATAAGTAGTTGTTAATGAAGTTGAAATTACCAAATTCTGAGGACTTTTTATCCATTTATTATGAGAGATTGCTACACGTATAGTATTCCGAATCGCATTTTCTAAACGAAAGAGAGCCAATCTGAATTGATCCTGTAAGAGATCTCCTACAGAACGAATACGTTTATTCTTCAAGTGATTCATATCATCAAGTGTACCCATTTCCCATTTCAGTCCAATCAAATGATCAACAGCAGCCAATATATCCCGCGGTAACAAAAATAGGTTGTCCTGAGGTATATCAAGATTGAGTTTCCGGTTCATATTTCGTCGACCAATCCTTCCTAATTCGCATTTTGGTTTAAATTTATTTTGTACCTCCTCATATATGGACTCTGAAAATACCAAATCGTCCTCTTCTATAGAACGTAACTTTTTATAAAACTCCAAAATAGCATTTTCTGTTGAACTAATGTTAAAAAAGAGTTCGTTATCTTTCTCTCTGTCCAGGATAGACAAGAAAATCTCAGGATAACAAACATTCTCGAGAATTTCTTTCAGATTCGAACCCATAGCTGATAATAGAATTAGAATAGATATCTTTTGTTTCCTACTCACACGTGCCCATATCCTTGCTTTTCTATCCATTTCTAACTTGAATCTTCCTCCAAAATCTGATATTATAGTGCCGGTATAAACAGTAACTCCCTTATGGTCCAATTCTGAACGATAGTAAATACCAGGGCTTTGCAATATTTGATTTATTACAGTCCTATATATTCCATTTATTATAAAAGTTCCTAACGAAGTCATTATAGGAATGTTTCCTATAAAAACGGTTTGTTCCTGCATTTTTATACTGGTTTTTCGAGTTAATCCCGCGGGTACATATAATCTTACAGAATATGTAAGTGATTCATAAATAGCATCTCTTTCTTTTATCAAGGGTTCTACCAATTGATATCTTTTCACAAATAATAGAAATTCTAAATTTTGATTGATATCTTCGATTTTTTCTTCTGGAAACTTCTCAAATTCTTCCCTCAAGCCTTTAGTAATAAATCTGCAAAAGCTCTCAAATTGTATCTGATTAAACCCAGGTATTGTGGCCATTCCGTCATTTCCATTCCAAATCATCCTAATCTGAAGCTTCTTATCGAAAAAAATCCCATAGTTGCTTACTATTCATCGACTCCCTATCTAGAGAACAATCAAGTAATAATGGAATTCTTATTCTGTTTGCTAAATCACATGAAATTTTAGTTAACTCCATATATATATATCGATTTTTTTAATATAAATATATTGATATTGAGTTTTTATCGGCATTGTGTAACCAGGTAGTGTCGTAAGCAGCTCGTGTGAGAGCTCTTCTAGCAATAGTTTCTGATACTCCACTTATGAAATTTGAAAATTTAGTTAACTCCATAAGTTATAATATAAAAAAATTGAGTTTGTATAGGCATTATGTTAGCAGCTAATGCTAGCGCTCTTCTAGCAATAGTTTCTGATACTCCACTCATTTCATAAAGTATATCACCAGGTGATATAACGTATACGGAATGTTTTGATATGATTAACCGTGGTTTTTTTTTATCTGAATAATCCCATTCTGATTCTGTCGTCGTTATTGTAGGAGGTTTCTGGGGAAGTACCCAGAGTTTTCCACGACGACGGAGATACTTTTCAATTGCCCATCGTCCTGCTTCTATTTGTCTAATAGGAATTTCCGCAGGTTCAAGTGCTTGAAGAGCATATCCATACCTCTCAAAAGGAATCGAATTGACTCGATGAGATAGAGATATTCCCTTCATTATAGGGATGTTTCCTATAAAAACGGTTTGTTCCTGCATTTTTATACTGGTTTTTCGAGTTAATACCGCGGGTACATATAATCTTACAGAATATGTAAGTGATTCATAAATAGCATCTCTTTCTTTTATCAAGGGTTCTACCAATTGATATCTTTTCACAAATAATAGAAATTCTAAATTTTGATTGATATCTTCGATTTTTTCTTCTGGAAACTTCTCAAATTCTTCCCTCAAGCCTTTAGTAATAAATCTGCAAAAGCTCTCAAATTGTATCTGATTAAACCCAGGTATTGTGGCCATTCCGTCATTTCCATTCCAAATCATCCTAATCTGAAGCTTCTTATCGAAAAAAATCCCATAGTTGCTTACTATTCATCGACTCCCTATCTAGAGAACAATCAAGTAATAATGGAATTCTTATTCTGTTTGCTAAATCACATGAAATTTTAGTTAACTCCATATATATATATCGATTTTTTTAATATAAATATATTGATATTGAGTTTTTATCGGCATTGTGTAACCAGGTAGTGTCGTAAGCAGCTCGTGTGAGAGCTCTTCTAGCAATAGTTTCTGATACTCCACTGATTTCATAAAGTATATCATCAGGTGATATAACGTATACGGAATGTTTTGATATGATCAACCTTGGTTTTTTTTATCTGAATGATCCCATTCTGATTCTGTAGTCGTTATTGTAGGAGGTTTCTAGGGAAGTACCCAGAGTTTTCCACGACGACGGAGATATCGTTCAATTGCCCATCGTCCTGCTTCTATTTGTCTAATAGGAATTTCCGCAGGTTCAAGTGGTTTAAGAGCATATCTGCATCTATCATATCTGCATCTATCTTGTTTATGAAATCTCGTTTTTTGCCTCGACGAGATATTCCCTCCATTCTTGCTAGTGCCGCTAAAGCTCGTAGACGACGTATTCTTCTTAAACGCATTTTTAGATAACTAGACATAGAGATTCCTCCTTTCGGATTCTTTTTTTTTTTATGAGAATTTCATTTTATAATTTTATAAATAGAAATTAAAACTGAATTAAAGGATCAAAAAAATAAGATCGACTAAAGTTAAGTAAGATACTAAAAAAAAAATAAATTGTATCATCATATATATTTTTTGTATATAGATTTTTTTGATTGAAAGTTGAGGCTGGTTCTTTTTTCTATAGACATTTAATTCCTCTAATCTTTCTTTTTTTTTTTTTTGAATTCTTATTTCATTAATATTTCCTTAAGAAAATAATGATTGTTTTCACTTAATCGTAATCGAAAATTCCTTTTCTGCTACTTTCTTCCAATTATGGGATTTTTATCTATATAAAGTATAGATAAAATGCATCTTACCCCTCTTTTCTTTTTTTTTTTTTTATGGAAATCTACTCTTTAAGCATGGTCTGATTGGGTGCTAAGGATTTATGATTGAATCTAGATTTTATGAAATGAATGAGAAAAAGATAGAATAGTCAAGCAAACTGGAGAGTTTGATTTAATACACTTTATGTTCAAAAAAGTTCAGAAAATCTTTTTGTTTTGTAATAGGAGTATTTTATTGTCTATTATTACTAATATCCTAGAATGGATAAATTTAGTATTTAATTACAGTCCAAGAAGTGATAAGTACTTGGCTATGGATTTGTAAACCTCCTATTTGCCAAGAGAGATGTTGACCTACTTCTACAGCAGATATCTCAAATAACACTTTATATTATATATATGCTTTAATGGAAGATGATATAACCTTCATAATTTCTTTTGTATTCAATACTTTACTTTCAATGCAGTGCAAAATAAAAGAAGAATTTGCTTTAGCTAGGAATATTATAAATAAGAAAGAAAATGACTTAGAATCTATGTAATTTTTTCTGTTCTGAGGTTTACATATAAATTCAAAATTGATTATAATTCCTAATTGAAAAAGATTTGACTTAAGTAATTAGTAATTGATACTAATTAGTCATAAATCAATTTGATTTTGTTTATCCCATTAAGGAAATGACACAAAATAGAAGATATCAATTTCAATTGAAATTGAAGAATCTTTCGTTACTTTTTGTTACTTTAAGAAAGATAAAAAAATCCAAAAGGAAATCAAGACAAGAATAACTAGAATTCCAAAAAATTCTAGCTAAGGGTTCCAATTTGACCTAATTTTTGGAATCTATCACCGGAAATACTTTTCTTATCTATTGAAGAATTCTTCAATAGATAAAGAGAAGAAGTTCTTAATTGAAAGAGTATGTATGTGTTTTGAAAATAGAATTCATCAACGAAAATGATTTCAATTGAATGAATCCAATAAAAACCAAAAATCTTCACCCTTTTTTTGGAATAAAGATAAGCAAATAAAAAAAAAAAGAATTGAATTATTTTTATCGATTTTGGATTGGATTTGGCGGCATGGCCAAGCGGTAAGGCAGGGGACTGCAAATCCTTTATCCCCAGTTCAAATCTGGGTGTCGCCTTTTCAACAGGATACTTTCAATTTTTTCTATATCCTACTAATAAAATTTGACAAATTATTATCCTGTATAACTAGGGACAAAGAGGGACAAAGAATTTGTTGATACTTTATTTTTTGAATTCCTAGTTTGAGAAATTAGAAAAACTTGTCCAGTGAAATTCAAAAAAATAAAGGAATGGATTTAAGAGTTGTAGTGACAGCTCCTTGTTTTTTCTCTCATAGAAAGAGAGACGGTAAGTTTATCTTAAATACAAAATATTTAAGATATACAATAATGGATAATTTTGTATCTTGTTAATACATTTGAATATCTTTTTTTTCATAAAAAAAGAAAAGAGTTTGTATGTAAGATTTGTTCTTAAGGCTTAATTCTATCTAGTATTATAGTATTAAGTATTAAGCACTTTCTATTTTTTTATTGGTTTATCAATAGCCTTAGAAATTCGAATCCTATTTTGACTCTCCACTATTAATTGGACTATGATTATTGATCAATAATGGAATAATTACTTCATATAATATAGGAGACACAAATCACATGGATTTAGTAAGTTTTGCTTGGGCTGCTTTAATGGTAGTCTTTACATTTTCACTTTCTCTTGTAGTATGGGGAAGGAGTGGACTTTAATTTGAATTAGGAGAATTTTTTGATAAATCAATCGAGTAATCGAATTATATCAATTGTTTCTTTGATCCTTTTACATCAATCATCTTATTAAGCTTTTTTCAATAATAGCTTGTCTTTCTTTAACAAGATAATCTATAACCAATAGAAAAAACTCTCTACTCTCTACTGCAATAGAATATACTTCTTTCTATCGCAGTAGATAATTCGAATTTGATCATTCGTTTTACTTAAGACTTAGGATTCTCTTTTTTTTAATCCCTTTCTTTTATTTCTTTAATGATTGAATTGATAAGAATTTCCAATTCAAGTTTGAGTCAAATTAATCATTTTGACTAACTGTTTTTACGTAGATAATAAGTAAAAAAGCAGTAGGAACTAGAATGAACAGTGCAGTAGCAATAAATGCGAGAATATTGACTTCCATAATCTCATTTTTCCTTTTTTTTGTTTTTGCAATAACTCGGGATATAATCCCATAGAAAGGAGATATTAAACTACTATAAATAAATGAAATCCAATAGGATGGCTTGCTTGCATCCTGATAATTTTGAATCGGATCCTTATTTTAATATCTGATCTATCAAATCGATTCATCGTTGATAATTTATGTAGTATAGGAAGACATACTAATTTGAAAATGGGATTTTTTTATTGGATTAGTCCTTTTCTACTTTTTTTGTCTTATAGCCTACTGTTTGTCTTGCTTATCTTAATAAGATTATCCTTACTTTTTTTAAACTTTTCAATTTCTTATAATTCTCAATTAAATGCGATTAAGGATTTTTATATGATATAGGTCAGTCACACACATATCCAAATAAAGACTAGAAGTACGATGAGAAAAAGAAGAGACAAAAAAATCAAATATTCCAAGAAATTAACAGAAAATTCTGGTCTTCTCTTTTATTTTAATAAGTCTCTCCTTTTTCGGATTTGGAATGAAATCTATAAATTCCAAATTAAGTCTGTTATTTGTATTTGAATGAGAATATTAAGCATATACAATCAATACAAAAAAATCGTGACTAAAAGAGATGTAGTTTAATATGAAAACTACTTTTTTTGTTAAGGTAATTATACAAAAAAGTTTATTTTTTGATCAAAAAATACAAAGAATAAAACTTTTTATTTTTCTCAAATTTTTAGAAAAAAAAAGAAAACTTTTATTTACTTTTATTTATATATATATTATATAATTTATATATATATTATATAATATATAAAATACTATCATTTCATTGATCAAGAACAGTCGAAAAAAAAGTACGATGAGGGTCGATGGTATATAAATGAATACTATTGATTCTACGAATCAATATATAAGAAATCTCTACCTTATCAATCAATAGATAGTAGTCAAAAAAAATGAGATTTCTGATCAATATTTGTCTGGGTGATAAATGCAAAACGAAAACAAAAGAGATATTCAGTCCAATAATAAATCATTTCAATAATTATGAGAATTTAGATCTTGCTTGTTTTCTGCCTCCCTTTTTCGTGTAAAAAGGAAAGAAAAATGGATGAATATTCCGGATTCTAGTTCGGGACTGACGGGACTCGAACCCGCAGCTTCCGCCTTGACAGGGCGGTGCTCTGACCAATTGAACTACAATCCCAGCAAAGCAAGCTGTATGGTATACATATTCATAAGGGTAATATGAGTATCATCCCATTCAGCTGTACAAATGTTCAAAACATATTCACATATGGATATAGACTATAGTGAGAGTGACACAGATTACTAGTAATCTGTTATTGTTTTACTCAACAACAGATTTTTTATCTGTAAGAGGAGTAGACTTTATTCTTAGAACTTCGAAATAAAAATGAATGAGAATTCATATTTTATATGCATATAAATACATGAAGTCTTCCCATTAATTTAATGAATGGTTTGACCTTTTATTTCAAAAAAAAATTTCAAATATTTCAGGCAATTCTATTATATCATTTATATATAACATATGTATTCATAAAGTAACTTTATTGGGCCGAGCTGGATTTGAACCAGCGTAGACATATCGTCAACGAATTTACAGTCCGTCCCCATTAACCGCTCGGGCATCGACCCTGGGTGGAAGGATTAATTCTAGGTTTAAGGAAGAATTAATCCCAGGTTTCTTAGTAAACCTGGGAGAATGAATCTTAGGTTTATTGAGAAATTAATATCAACTTTTTATCTTACCCCCAGGGGAAATCGAATCCCCGCTGCCTCCTTGAAAGAGAGATGTCCTAACCACTAGACGATGAGGGCGAATCTGTCCACACGTCGTCATCAGTCAGTACTCAAATTATAATATGTATTTTTTTACTGTCAATAGACTGACTTTTCTATTACTTTTCTTTCTATTTTGATCATTTTTGTCATCATATTTTTGATCATATTTTTGATCCCATTTTTTATTTTCTTTTTTTATGATTTGATCCAAAAAGTATTTCCTAGTTTTATGTTAGGATTGCGTAGAATTTTTTAATTGGATAGTTCATTCATAAATTTTCCTATGCTAAATTATAACGAAAAAAATCTAATGAAAAGAGATAGGTTGAAGGATTCTTTCAATTCAAGTACTTATTTAATGGGTCTGCTAGAAGAGTACAATTTCTTTGTACTTCAATTTTAATTGAATTAAATCGGAACTCGTTGCTTCATTTTATGTTCAGATCAAATATATTTATTACTTTTTCTATTTCATAAAGATTCGGGTTTTCCGTTCCTAGTATAAAATTCTTTATCATCCAATTTAATAAAATATCTTGAATTGATATCAATGTGGAATTAGTACATCTTTCAATCAAGTGAATATTGTTATGACTCATGATAATAAGTAAAAAACTGGGATGTTCGGACTTGAACCAATTCATTATATATTTTATTTCATAAAAAAAAAAGAAAATAAACAAGAATAAGAAATTCAAAATTTACCCTATTTTACTATGAAAAAAATTGATTGTTTCTGAATATATTCTTATGCCTTATAGGCATATATTATTTACTATGAGAGTATACATTTTATGCAAGTCTTAAAAATTTACTAGAATTCTATTTATATAGATAAATAGATTCTATAAATATATTTATAATTTCTATATAATAATAATAATATATGTTAAAATAAAAAAGAGATTTTGGGAACCTTATATACAAACCTCTTCTAATGAAAAATGAAAATGGCTAATTCATTAATTGAATTTCTATGCCCTTTTAACTTCAGTAGTAGAGTAACGCCATAGTAAGGTGTAGATCAATCATCAGTTCAAATCTAATAAAGGGCTCTTTCTGCTACTAATTTCATAAGATTACATCCTTTTCAGCAGTAAACATTGAATGATATTTTTTTTGTATTGAAAAAAAATAATATTTTTAGAAAAAGGTTTTTCCTTAGGACTAATAAGAATTCGTAGGAAATTTGAAAAATCTGATCGATAAAGTAACATCGCAAGGTAAACCACCATCTTCCCAGCTAGAGAGAGGTCAACAATCGACATAGACAATAACCCCAGTTCACATTCTCTGAAATCATACTAGCCTTTTTGTATGGTAGAAAAGGGTTTTTGAAACTGAAAGTCATCAGTTCAAATCCAAGGAAGGACCTTTTCCACTAAACTCAAGTTTTATACCTTGTTTTTCAAGCAAACTCTTTTTTTTTTTAGAAGAAATAAGTCATATAATGAATTTGAATTTTTTGCAGTTTTGTTAGTTATATTTCAAAAATGGGATAAATGGGATAATCGTTATCATAATGACTAATTATGAGTAATTGAATTTTCTTAGGAATAATCTGCCCATAGTGACATAACCCTCTTCATGTTTCATTATTTCAATCTGGTCTTCTAGAAGGTGTAACCGATATATTCTTGAATATTCAAAATATTCAATTATTTATTTGCAAACCAAAAAAGTGTTATAATTTCTTTCCACATTCTTCTTCAAAAATGAAACTATCTTAAAAATCTTAGAAAATAAGCTATCTTCAAAAAAAATAAAAAGTAAATAGACCTGACTTATTAAATAATGACTATATCAGCTATTCTGATATATAAATTCGATAGATAAGAAGTGAGATTCTATAAGCACAAGCGGATTCTTTTGATTTCCTTAGACCACAGTAAAGCGTAAAGCAAGAATTTGCGAATATTTACGAGTTAATATTCTTGTTACTCGATTTACTCGATATTTATTTCATAGAAATAAATTGTTATTCCTTTCTACTACATATAAAAAATCGATTTTGAAATATCTTTTCTTGACTTCAAAATCCAATCAATATTGTTTTGTTGTCTTGTCAATACAATAATGAAGGAATGGAAGAAAAGGATTCTGAATTGAAGTATACCATTATTTCATATTCTACCTTTTAAGTAGGAAAAAATAGGAGATTTTTTGTTATTTTGGTTTGGTTCGTTAAAAGATTCTGACTGACATATCATAGGACAGCTCAGGATTTCAATATTCTAAATAAGCATGAAATCGATCGAGTTTATGGATTTACCTAGGTTTTTTTGTGGCTTAATCGAAAAAAGAGCTTATATCTTCGAAACCCGTTGTAAATAAAGAGGTGTTGAAGGAGAAATCGTCCATAGATAATTGAACTGTCATATGCCTTAAAATTAACATGAGATGTTCGAAAATGGTTAAAGTAATTGAACAGGAGAATCACTATGACTATAGCCCTTGGTAGATTTACCAAAGATCAAAATGATTTATTTGATATTATGGATGATTGGTTACGAAGGGACCGTTTTGTTTTTGTAGGGTGGTCTGGTCTATTGCTCTTTCCTTGTGCTTATTTTGCTTTAGGGGGTTGGTTTACAGGTACAACTTTTGTAACTTCATGGTATACTCATGGATTAGCTAGTTCTTATTTGGAAGGTTGCAATTTTTTAACTGCTGCAGTTTCTACTCCTGCGAACAGTCTAGCACATTCTTTGTTGCTATTATGGGGCCCTGAAGCACAAGGAGATTTTACCCGCTGGTGTCAATTAGGAGGTCTGTGGACTTTTGTTGCCCTCCACGGTGCTTTCGCACTAATAGGTTTCATGTTACGTCAATTCGAAATTGCTCGATCTGTTCAATTGCGACCTTATAATGCAATTGCATTCTCTGGTCCAATCGCTGTTTTTGTTTCCGTATTCCTAATTTATCCACTGGGTCAATCTGGTTGGTTCTTTGCACCGAGTTTTGGCGTAGCAGCTATATTTCGATTCATCCTCTTCTTCCAAGGATTTCATAATTGGACATTGAACCCATTTCACATGATGGGAGTTGCCGGAGTATTAGGTGCGGCTCTGCTATGCGCTATTCACGGTGCTACTGTGGAAAATACTCTATTCGAAGATGGTGATGGTGCAAATACATTCCGTGCTTTTAACCCAACTCAAGCCGAAGAGACTTATTCGATGGTCACTGCTAACCGATTTTGGTCCCAAATCTTTGGGGTTGCTTTTTCCAATAAACGTTGGTTACATTTCTTTATGCTATTTGTACCAGTAACCGGTTTATGGATGAGTGCTATTGGGGTAGTGGGTCTTGCTCTGAACCTACGTGCCTATGACTTTGTTTCCCAAGAAATCCGTGCAGCGGAAGATCCTGAATTTGAGACTTTCTACACAAAAAATATTCTTTTAAACGAAGGTATTCGTGCTTGGATGGCGGCTCAGGATCAGCCTCATGAAAACCTTATATTCCCTGAGGAGGTTTTACCACGTGGAAACGCTCTTTAATGGAACTTTAGCTTTAGCTGGCCGTGACCAAGAAAGCACCGGTTTTGCTTGGTGGGCCGGGAATGCTCGACTTATTAATTTGTCCGGTAAACTACTTGGAGCTCACGTAGCTCATGCCGGATTAATCGTATTCTGGGCCGGAGCAATGAATTTATTTGAAGTGGCTCATTTCGTACCAGAGAAACCTATGTACGAACAAGGATTAATTTTACTTCCACACCTAGCTACTTTAGGTTGGGGGGTAGGTCCTGGAGGAGAAGTTATAGACACCTTTCCATACTTTGTATCTGGAGTACTTCACTTAATTTCCTCTGCAGTCTTAGGTTTTGGCGGTATTTATCATGCTCTTCTTGGACCTGAAACTCTTGAAGAATCTTTTCCATTCTTCGGTTATATATGGAAAGATCGAAATAAAATGACTACAATTTTGGGCATTCACCTAATTTTGTTAGGTCTAGGTGCTTTTCTTCTGGTATTTAAAGCTGTTTATTTTGGAGGCGTATATGATACCTGGGCTCCAGGTGGGGGAGATGTAAGAAAAATTACCAACTTAACTCTTAGCCCCAGCATCATTTTTGGTTATTTACTCAAATCTCCTTTTGGAGGAGAAGGATGGATTGTTAGTGTAGACGATTTAGAAGATATAATTGGTGGACATATATGGTTAGGTTCCATTTGTATACTTGGTGGAATTTGGCATATCTTAACCAAACCCTTCGCATGGGCTCGCCGTGCATTTGTATGGTCTGGAGAGGCTTATTTGTCTTATAGTTTAGGTGCTTTATCTGTCTTTGGTGTCATTGCTTGTTGTTTTGTCTGGTTCAATAATACCGCTTATCCTAGTGAGTTTTATGGACCCACTGGACCAGAAGCTTCTCAAGCTCAAGCATTTACTTTTCTAGTTAGAGACCAACGTCTTGGAGCTAATGTGGGGTCCGCACAAGGACCCACTGGTTTAGGTAAATATCTAATGCGTTCCCCGACTGGAGAGGTTATTTTTGGAGGAGAAACAATGCGTTTTTGGGATCTTCGTGCTCCTTGGTTAGAACCTCTAAGGGGTCCAAATGGTTTGGACTTGAGTAGGCTAAAAAAAGACATCCAACCTTGGCAAGAACGACGTTCGGCAGAATATATGACTCATGCTCCTTTAGGTTCTTTAAATTCTGTGGGTGGTGTAGCTACGGAGATCAATGCAGTCAATTATGTTTCTCCTAGAAGTTGGTTAGCGACCTCTCATTTTGTTCTAGGGTTCTTCTTTTTTGTAGGACATTTGTGGCATGCGGGAAGGGCTCGTGCAGCTGCAGCAGGGTTTGAAAAAGGAATCGATCGTGATTTGGAACCCGTTCTTTTCATGACTCCTCTTAACTGAGATTTTCTATATCTATTGTTTTTTTTTCGGTTCTGGCTCGGCTAGATGGAATAGCCGAGCCTTCCTTTCTGTGAAAGAAAGGATAAGGGAAAAAAACAAATGAAAGAAACCTATTTTTGCAATAAATAATTGGAGAGAGAGGGATTCGAACCCCCGATAGTTCGAAGAACTATGCCGGTTTTCAAGACCGGAGCTATCAACCACTCAGCCATCTCTCCCAAAGATAATCTATATCTTATTCCTACGAATAAAATAATACCATATATTACTCATATGAGATGAGTAACTAATTATCTATCCATCTCCTATATTAATTATTAATCTTAACCATTTCGAGATATCTATGTATAAAGTATACATAGATATATGAACGAGTATGCCTGTTTTTCAAATGAAAACGAAAGTCGACTCTACTTCATGTTCAAATCAAGTATTAAGTTTTAAAGAAAAGAATCATTTGATTTATAATGAAAACCTTCCATTCCATATTGTATATATATTAATCATATTGTATATATATTAATATTATTACAATTTAAACTAAGTGAGGGGTCAATTGTATAATTCATTTTTTAGTAGCTTGGAGGATTAGATGACTATTGCTTTCCAATTAGCTGTTTTTGCACTGATTGCGACTTCATCAGTCTTACTGATTAGTGTACCTCTTGTATTTGCTTCTTCTGACGGTTGGTCAAGTAACAAAAATGTTCTATTTTCCGGTACATCATTATGGATTGGATTAGTCTTCTTAGTAGCGATTCTTAATTCTCTCATTTCTTGAATTTATTTTATATTTTCCCCCATCACTTCTGCGAATCAATTTAGATTATGAGACATATTAGATTGTGAGACATATTTAGATTGAATCTGAGTTATGAAAATTGATTCATTAGATATAATTCAATATTCAGAGATATAATTCAATATTCAGATTTTCTTATCTGAATTTCAAAAAATAAAAATCTTATTTCACCTCGATACTAGAAGTATCTAAATTCTATACTGCAGTATGCAAGGTTTACTAGAAAATCAAAATATATGCAAGGTTTACTAGAAAATCAAAATATATGACCTTGCACAAATATGATCCAGACGCATATATGACATATTGTATATGTCATATATGTGTGAACATATTGCGTGCGTATCAGGAAGAAAGAAATTGCGGATATGGTCGAATGGTAAAATTTCTCTTTGCCAAGGAGAAGACGCGGGTTCGATTCCCGCTATCCGCCCAC
>Ga0302167_10000513_pt1 | contig 18722 bp, 14 predicted proteins | sample I_Fen_N1_1_FD_193496 | JGI IMG/M metagenome (GOLD analysis project Ga0302167, IMG submission 193496) | Peat permafrost microbial communities from Stordalen Mire near Abisko, Sweden - I_Fen_N1_1 | ecosystem: Environmental > Terrestrial > Soil > Wetlands > Permafrost | place: Sweden: Abisko...
AGATGTTTATGATCCAAGTTGTGGAGGTAGTCTAAATACAGAAAATATTGATGTAAAAAAACAGGGAATTATGATTTATCCTAATCCTGCTTCTGAGTATATTAAAATAAAAAATGCTCCTGAATTTAGCAAAATATTAATTTTTGACGCTCAAGGTAATATTGTGAAAACAGAAATGTTGCAAGCGGATAAAATAATCTCTGTAAAAGAATTGATAAGTGGTGTTTATATAGTGAAAATTCAGTCTAAGGATGAAATTTTTGTTACTAAAATTATTGTAAAATAATTTTTGCCGATAAAAAAATGATCAAAATAGGCCTGATATGTTCAGGCTTATTTGATCAAATCACAAAACCAGAAAACATATTCTCCATCCTTTTCGTTCCCATCAGATTTTGGTTTGGGATAAGTTTTCTTTACCGTTTCTCCAATTTCAAACTCAATTGGATTTTTAAAAATAGGCCCATTAAAAGTAAAGGTATGAAACTCTCCATTTTCTCCGCAAGGATCAACGTTTTCGGGTAAATCTTTAATGAAATTTTTATCAATAATTCTTCCCGCGAAGCTTTTATTAAGATAAGTTTCATTCACGCAGGTTACAATCGTTTTAAAATCGAGCTCTAGAAATTCATGGATGAGGTCTGAAGTATTTTGTTTCCAGAGTGGAAAAACGGCTTCCATTCCAATAGATCGTAATTGTTCTTCACGATATTTTCTAAGATCTTCCAGAAAAATATCTCCGAAAATAGAATGTGTATTTCCTTGAGATTTTATTGTATCCATCGTTGAAATCATGATTTCACGATATTGTTCCATTGTCGGTTCTTTCGGAATTTGCATTGTCATTAATGGAATTCCCAGACTTGAAGCTTGTTTTTTCAAAAGATCTACATGCACGCCATGCATAGAAATCCGTTGAAATTCTTCGTTCACACTCGTAAGTAGGGTAGTGATCTCAATACGGCCTTCTTTTAAGGTTTTATATAAGGCAAGAGCGGAATCTTTTCCACTGCTCCAGTTGAAAATGGCTTTAGGCTTCATTAAATAGATAATTTATAGATGTTTTGAATTTCTAATATTATGTTAAATGTAACGTATTGGTGAATTAAGTTGTCTTATTTAATTAATGACCAACAATTTTTTTTAAATTTAAACCAAATAAATAAAACTAAATGAAAAACTTATTATTGGGAACTGCAGTTCTGTTTTTTACAGGAACTATCAATCCTGCCTTCTCGCAAAACACCGAGACTCCAAAATTTATAAGTAACACGGAAGGTGTAAAAGAATACAGTCTAAAAAACGGAATGAAACTTCTTCTAATTCCCGATGCTTCACAAAGCAACATGGTTGTAAATATTGTGTATAATGTAGGATCAAAAGATGAAGGTTATGGTGAAAAAGGAATGGCACATTTACTTGAGCATATGTTATTTAAGAGTACCAAGAATCTTGGAGATATTAAGAAACAGCTTTCAGATAAAGGAGGTCAGGCCAATGGAACAACATGGTATGACAGAACAAATTATTATGAAATCTTCCCTTCCAATGATGAAAATCTTAAGTGGTCTTTACAAATGGAAGCCGACAGGATGCTAAATGCTACGATCCTTCAAACTGATCTTGATAAAGAGTTTTCAGTGGTAAGAAATGAGTTCGAAATCGGAGAGAATAATCCTACAAGAGTCATGATGCAGAATGTATTTTCTAATGGCTACACTTGGCACAATTACGGAAACAGTACAATAGGAAGTAAGGAAGATATCGAGCGTGTAAAAGCCCCGACACTGAGAAAATTCTATGAAAAATATTATCAGCCAGATAATGCAACATTAATTATTGCCGGAAAGTTTGATGAAAAAAGCGCATTGAAATATGTGACCGATTATTTTTCAGGATTAGCAAAACCAACTCGTGAATTAGGTGGAACTTATACCGTTGAACCTGCTCAGAACGGAGAAAAATATTTTGAAATTAAAAGAAATAATGATCAGCAGATTATCGCTGCAGGATATCATACATCTGCTTTTGCGGATAAAGATTATGCAGCGTTGTCCGCGCTTTATGAAATACTGACTTCAGATCCTTCAGGGTATTTGTATAAAAATTTAGTGGAAACTCAAAAGGTTTCTTCAATTTGGACATTCAGCCCTGTGGTAAGAGATCCGGGAATGGTTTATTTTAATTTTGATGTTCCAAAAGATAAAAATCTGGATGAAACAACTAAGCTTGTAAGAGCAGAATTAGACAAGGTTTCAACAATAAAATTTACTGCTGATGATCTTAAGAGAGGTAAGGCGAAACTGATAAAAGATATCGAAAACGAAAAGAACAATACTATAAATTTTGCAATTAATCTTACTGAAATTGTAGGTGCTGGAAATTATAAATTGAGCTTCCTTTACCGTGATAATGTAGAGAATCTTAAATTAGAAGATATTAACAGAGTTGCTCAAAAATATTTCAAAAATAATAACCGTACAATCGGAGTTTTTCGTCCTTCTCCGAATGAAGAAAGGGTTTCTCCGGCAGAATTCAGAGATAATCAAATCGCTGATTTGGTGAAAGATTATAAAGGAAAGGCGATAGAAAAAGAACCTGCTGCTTTCGAAGCTTCCATTGCTAATGTTAAGAAAAATCTTACCGAAGGAAAACTTTCCAACGGAATGAAATATGGTTTAATTAATAAAGAACTAAAAGGCGATAAAATTCAGGGAACTTTTCGTTTTAGAATAGGAAATGAAAAAGATCTTGAAGGGAAAGATGCAATAGCGAGCGTTACGGCTTCACTATTGAAATCAGGAACTAAAACCAAAACAAAAGAACAGATTCAGGATGATCTTGATCAAATGAAATCATCTGTCAGTACTTATGTTTACGGGCAAAATTTAATTATAAGTTTAAATACTTACAAACAATATTATCCGAAAGTAATGGCTATTGTTCAAGATATTCTGACAAACGCTACATTCCCTGAAAATGAACTTACCAAAACAGTAACGGAAACCAATACATGGCTGGAAGGACAGATAAAAGATCCTGATGCCATTGCTAATAATGAATTGCAAAGATTGGCATCTCCATATCCAAAAAAGAGTATTTTCTACGTTGCTTCTTTACAGGAACAAATTGATGATAACAAAAAAGTAACAAGAGCTCAAGTTGCAGATTTCTATCAAAATATTATGGGAGCTTCAGATGGAGTAGGGACATTGATAGGAAGCATTGATGCAAAATCAGCTTCTTCTGAATTAGAAAAAACATTTGGAAAGTTTACGGCAAAATCTAAATTTGTTGAAGTAAAACCAACTTTCTTTGATACGAAAAAACAGGATAAAAACATCATCACGCCTGATAAAGAAAATGCGGTAGCTCTTGGAACTTCAAGTTTCAAAATGACTCAGGATAGCCCAGATTATCCGGCTTTGGTTATGGCTAATGAAATTTTAGGAAGCGGCGGTTTCCTTTCTGCCAGATTACCGATGAGGTTGCGTGAAAAAGACGGAATTTCTTATGGAGTTGGTTCTTACCTAAATGTTCCCGTTACCAATGATGTAGCGTCATGGAACTATTATGCATACCTGAATCCAACGAAGAGAGATGCCGTAGAAGCTGCAGTGAAAGAAGAAGTAAGCAAAGCATTGACTTCCGGATTTACTCAGGAGGAATTAGATTCTAATAAAAAAAGTTATGCAAACGAAAGGATGACCAATTTAGGTTCAGACAATGTGCTTATTACTCTTGTGAATACTCAACTTCTTTTCGGAGTTCCGTTGGAAAGGTTTGACGAGCAGAATTCAAAAATTCAAAACCTGAAATTAGCAGAAGTAAATGCAGCCTTGAAAAAATATCTTTCTGAAAATAAGGTGATCTCTGTTTTTGCAGGAGATTTTAATAAGAAGTAGATTGACACTGTATAAAAGTGAATCGGCGTAGATATTATTTGCGTCGATTTTTTTTGAAATTTAAATCTTACAAAGTAAATATAAACTTTAATTTAGAGAGTTTTAAACCTTCAAGTTTTAATAAGTTAGAATTCTATTAAAAGGTCCTTAATATCATAATAATCTTGTTGTTCGATATGATATAATTTAAACTCTTCTTGGTTTTTGAACAATTCGATTACAAATTTCCGATTCAGTTTTGTGGGTTTATGAGAAATGATACTGCCGTAAGAACTCCAAGGATAATCCCAAATTTTTTCTGTGAAGTGATGTTTTACAGGATTGAAATGAATATAATGAATGAGTTTCTTGAAATAATTTGCAGAATCAACTTCTTTTCTTTCAAAGTTTTTTTCAAATAAGCTTCCGGTTCTATTGTATCGCTTATTAATGGCCTTAGCATAAGAATTAAAAAAATGACCAAATTGTAAATGAACATCAATCTTTTTAGGTATTTCGGTTGCGGTATATTCTAATTTTTCAATCTTTATTTCTTCAAAAGGTTTCACATAAACTAGAACATGAAAATGATTTTTTAATAAAACCCAAGCAATTGTATCGCAAAATGGAGAAATATATTGATGAAATCTATTCAAAAAGAAAGTATAATTTTCAGAATCAAAAAAAATATTCTGTCCATTATTTCCTCTATTATAAATATGATAGTATTTACCAGATTCTAGTAAAGATTTGTTGTTCATTTTATCATTTGTGTGTATTATAAACCTTCAAGGTTTTTAAAACCTTGAAGGTTTGTTTTTATGAGACTACATGTTTCTTCTATACTTACCACCTACTTCAAACAAAGCATTGGTAATTTGTCCAAGAGAACAATATTTCACAGCATCCATCATTACATTAAATAAATTCTGTTGGTTGATGGCTGCGTATTGCAATGTCTTTAAAGCGGCTTCAGATTTATCTTCATTCGATTGTTGGAAGTTATGAAGCGTTTCAATTTGAACTTGCTTTTCTTCTTCAGTCGAACGGATAACTTCTCCCGGGCGAACCGTTGGCGAACCATCTTTTCCAAGGAAAGTATTTACTCCGATGATCGGATATTCTCCTGTATGTTTCAACCATTCGTAATGCATGGATTCTTCCTGAATTTTTGAACGTTGATACATGGTTTCCATTGCACCCAAAACACCACCTCTTTCTGTAATTCTGTCGAATTCTGCATACACTGCTTCTTCAACAAGATCCGTCAATTCTTCAATAATAAATGAACCTTGAAGCGGATTTTCGTTTTTCGCTAAACCTAATTCTTTATTGATGATCAACTGAATCGCCATCGCTCTTCTTACAGATTGCTCAGTCGGAGTCGTAATCGCCTCGTCATAGGCGTTCGTGTGAAGTGAATTACAGTTATCATAAATTGCATAAAGCGCTTGAAGTGTCGTTCTGATATCGTTAAAATCAATTTCCTGTGCGTGAAGCGAACGACCTGAAGTTTGGATGTGATATTTCAACATCTGACTTCTTTCGTCTGCTCCGTATTTCAGTTTCATTGCTTTTGCCCAGATTCTTCTTGCCACACGTCCGATTACTGAATATTCAGGGTCGATACCGTTAGAGAAGAAGAACGATAGGTTAGGTGCAAAATCATTGATATCCATTCCTCTAGACAAATAATATTCCACATAAGTGAAACCGTTTGCTAGAGTAAATGCCAACTGAGAAACAGGATTTGCACCCGCTTCTGCAATGTGATATCCTGAAATAGAAACCGAATAGAAGTTTCTTACTTTTTCGGTAATAAAATATTCCTGAACGTCACCCATTAATCTTAAGGCAAATTCAGTAGAGAAAATACAAGTATTCTGAGCCTGATCTTCTTTTAAAATATCAGCCTGAACCGTACCACGAACTGTCGCGATTGTTTTAGCTTTAATTTCAGCGTATGCTTCAGCAGGAATTACTTCGTCTCCGGTAAGTCCTAATAATTTTAATCCTAAACCGTTATTTGATGGAGGTAATTCGCCGTTATATTTGGGTCTTTCTAATCCTTTATCGTCGAATTTTGCTTTTAAAGCTTTTTCAACATTAGCTTCAAGTTTATGTTCAGCAATATATTTTTCAACATTTTGGTCAATCGCAGCATTCATGAAGAAAGCTAGCAACATCGGCGCAGGTCCGTTAATGGTCATTGAAACTGAAGTCATTGCATTCACCAAATCAAATCCGGAATACAATTTTTTAGCATCGTCTAGCGTTGCGATTGAAACTCCTGCATTTCCAATTTTACCATAAATATCTGGTGGTAATGCTGGATCTTGTCCATATAAAGTCACGGAGTCAAATGCAGTTGAAAGACGTTTTGCATCCATTTCCGCTGAAACGTAGTGGAATCTTCTGTTCGTTCTTTCAGGGCCTCCTTCTCCGGCAAACATCCTTGTAGGATCTTCCCCAGTTCTTTTGAAAGGATAAATTCCGGCTGTGTAAGGGAATCCTCCCGGAAGGTTTTCCTGGCCTTTCCATTTAATTAGATCTCCCCAATCTGTATATTTTGGTAATGAGATTTTTGGAATTCTTAAGTGTGATAAAGATTCTGTTGAGGTTTCAACTTTAATTTCTTTTCCACGAACGAAATAAGAGTAAAATTCAGCTTTAAAAGCGTCTTTCGTATCATCCCAAGTTTTTAGGAAGTCGATATTTTCCTGTTGAAGATCTTTTTCTGCTTTTTGATATTCAGAATCTAACGTTTCATTAGAAAGGAATTTTTTTACCCCTTCAATATGATACATTTTTCTTGCTAATTCGGCTTGTTTTTCAACATTAGCGTCGTAAATTCTATTATTTTCAACAATTTCTGATAAATAACGAACTCTTTTTGGAGGAATTATCGTGATATCTTCAGAAACTTCTTGTTCAACAAATCCTTGTAAGTTTAAATCAGAAAATTTATTATTTACTTTTTCAACTAATCTATTGTATAAATCAGTCGTTCCGTGATCGTTGAATTGAGATGCTTTTGTTGCGTAAACCGGCATGTCATCTAATGGACTTTCCCACAACAAATGGTTTCTCTGGAACTGTTTTCTTACGGCTTGAAGTGCGTCTAAAGCACCACGTTTATCAGATTTATTTAATGCAACTAAATCTGCATAATCTAACATGTCGATTTTTTCCAACTGTGTTGAAGCTCCATATTCAGGAGTCATCACGTACATGGAAACATCTGCAAAATCAGATACTTCCGAACCAGATTGTCCAATACCAGAAGTTTCCAAAATGATAACATCTGGATGAGCTAATTTCAACACATTCAATGCTGAATGAATGAACGGAGAAACAGAAACGTTGTTTTCTCTCGTCGCCATCGAACGCATATAAACTCTAGGATCGTTGATCGCGTTCATACGAATTCTATCTCCCAATAATGCACCTCCGGTTTTCTTTTTCGAAGGGTCAATAGAGATGATGGCAATTTTTTTATCTGTATTGGAACGTAGGAAACGTCTTACCAATTCGTCTGTTAAGGAAGATTTTCCGGCTCCACCAGTACCTGTGATACCGATGATTGGAATGTTTAAATCTTTTGATTTTTCATCAATAGCCTTTACCAATTCAGGTTTTTCTTCTGAAAAGTTTTCAACGGCAGAAATGATTTTTGCAATGCTTGTAGAATTTTCAAAACTAATTGAATCTAAATCTTCAGCAGTCACTTCTTTACCTGTTGCGAAATCTGATCTTTTAACCAAATCATCGATCATTCCCTGTAAACCAAGCTCACGACCGTCGTCCGGAGAATAAATTCTGTCGATTCCGTAAGACATGATATCTTCGATTTCTTCGGGCAGAATTACACCGCCGCCGCCTCCAAAAATTTTGATTTGCGGAGAATTTTTCTCTCTTAAAAGATCGTAGATATATTTGAAATATTCGTTGTGACCACCTTGATAAGAGGTTAATGCAATTGCGTTGGCGTCTTCCTGAATGGCTGTATTTACAACTTCCTCGGCAGATTTATCGTGGCCAAGGTGGATAACTTCGCATCCTGTTCCCTGAATCACACGACGCATGATATTAATAGCTGCATCATGTCCGTCGAATAACGACGCGGCTGTTACAATTCTTACTTTGTTTGTTGGAGTATATTTTTGGGTTTCCATAAAAATCTAGAAAATTTCTGAATTCCAAATATAATAATAAAATAACAACCCGATTTTTATATTTAATTTATTTTAAATCAAATAATTAAATGTTTTTATGGAATTGAGTTTCTCCCAACTGAACAAACATTCGTTTAGAAATGCTAACTAATTTCTTTATTTTTGCATCATATTATATATAGTATGAAAAAGGCTTTGATGTATTTTGCTTTAGGAACGGTTTTGAGTTTCCTTATTAATTATTTTTTTTATAGTTCTAAAAATATCGGTCTTGATATATATTATGCACTGGCTTTCGGGATTGCTTGGGGGATTGCTTATTATCTTGATACGCCAAATATCACTCTACCGCAAAAATTAGGTTTTTCATTTGTGGCGATGAGCATCTTAGTTGTGGTCGGAACATTTATATTTAGCTTAGAATTGGCAGTTCCTTCTATTCTGAAATTTTCCACAGTTTTTGTGGCTTATTATTTAATTGCAAGTTTTAGAGGAAGCAAGTCATTAAGAAAATAAAAAAAATGAGACTGTCTTAAAAGGCAGTCTCATTTTATATTTAGTGGATCATCAGGAAGCTTACTAAAGCAAGGCCGATGACCAAAATCATAAATGCAAAGAAATTTATCATAAATAATACGATCCCAATTATAAAGCTGACTGCTCCATGGGTATGATAAACTTTGTGATGGGCAATAAAAAAGTATACCATACTATATAATAATAAAAATACTATCAATAAATATAATATAACATTAATAAATCCAACGTCTATTACACTTGTTAATTTTGCGATTAGGAATATAAATAAAATATTCAGCAAAAGGAAAGAGAAGTAATGCAATGTGAAAATTCCATGATCGAAATACCACCATTTTTTCTTATTGTGAAAAATCCATAAAAAGAATGCAAACAAAGGAAGATAAATGAAAAGAGCCTTTGGCATATTATGGAAAGATTTTTCCGCTAAATTTTTAAAAATTTCTGCTTTTGAAACGCCATTTTCTTTTAATTCGAAGAATTTGTGAGCTAATGGAGTTTGTATAAAATCCAAAGTCGATGGGTTTTTTGCCTTTGCAGAATCATAGGACTTTCTTGTTCCATATCCTCCAAAGTTAATATCTTTATCGATTTTCTTATCCATCTCGAACGTTTCCTTGAGATCATTTATTTCGGCAGAATCGGACAATAATGTATTAAGTTTCTTAACTGTTGCAGAATCTTCCTTAGTAAGATTTTTTTCAGCTTTTATACTGTCGAGTATTTTCTGAGTCTCTGCAGCTTTTATTTTGTCGAAAAAACTTGTTTTATTATGATTTCCGGCATCTTTCTTATCTGATAAATTAATATTAATCATCGGAAAAAGAGCGAACATGAAAAAAGTAATGAAACTGACAAAAATATAAAGTTTTACCGGCGGTACAAATTTCTGTCTTTTACCTTCCAAATAGGTACTTGTAAGCTTTCCGGGTTTTATTAAAAGGTTTTTTAATGTACCCCAAAACTGTCCGTCGTAATGAGTGAAATCCTCGAAAAAGTGCGTAAATAGATAATAGAAGGGTTGCCTTGTTTCGGCGTTTTCCTGTCCGCAATGTGGGCAATATCGATCTTCTACCTGATGATTGCAGTTTAAACAAGTTTTATCTTCTCTGATTTTTCCGTGGCTCATGGGTATTGAGGGTTTTGCGCAAAGGTAATTATTTAACTTTACACCATAATTATATCAATAATCTTTTACGGAAATATTTAAAGAAAAGTTAATAAAGCAAGAGTTTGAGTTGCCAAACTCTTTACTTTATCACTTGTGTTTTTAGAATTTTCTAAAACGTTTTTTTCATCTTCAAACTATTTACAAGATTTATGCCAGAGATAATCTATATAGACAAAATCTGTTGAATCGTTTAATCAAAACTTACTTTCAATACTTTATCTAAAATATACTTTCGGGTTACGAAATTAATTTGTACCTTTGCACACCCTTATGGGGAAAATTATGTTTAATCTTTAACTAAAACGTGTGAATACATTAAGTTACAAAACTGTTTCAGCGAACAAAGCTACTGCTAATAAAGAATGGGTTGTGGTAGACGCTGAAGGACAGCCGTTAGGAAGACTAGCTTCTACGGTTGCAAAGATTTTGAGAGGTAAGCACAAAACAAACTTTACACCTCACGTAGATTGTGGTGATAACGTTATTGTTTTGAATGCTGGGAAAGTTACTCTTTCCGGAAACAAGTGGAACGATAAGACTTATATCTGGCATACAGGTTACCCTGGAGGTCAAAAGTCTATGACTGCAGCTGAACTTCAAAAGAAAGATTCTTTAAAAGTATTAGAAAAATCTGTAAAAGGTATGTTACCTAAAAACAGATTAGGATCTGCTTTATTGAAGAACCTTTACTTATATGAAGGAACTGAGCACAAACATGAAGCTCAACAGCCTGCAACAATTAATGTTAACGAATTTAAATAATTAATTAATATGTCTATAGTTCACAAAATCGGAAGAAGAAAAACTTCTGTAGCGAGAGTTTATGTAAAACCAGGTTCTGGAATCATTACAGTAAACGGTAAAGAGGCTGCAACTTATTTCTCTACAGACGTTATGGTTTATAAATTAAACCAACCGTTTATCCTTTCTGAAACTGTTGGTCAGTACGACGTTACCGTAAATGTTTTCGGTGGTGGTAATACAGGTCAGGCAGAAGCTATCAGATTAGGTATTTCAAGAGCTCTATGTGAAATCAATGCTGAATTCAGATTAGCTTTAAAACCTGCTGGTTTACTTACGAGAGATGCAAGAATGGTGGAAAGAAAGAAGCCAGGTCAGAAAAAAGCAAGAAAGAGATTCCAATTCTCAAAACGTTAATTTTCAGACTTCAGATACAGGATCTCAGATTTCAGAATTTATTCGGTCTGTTATCTTATATCTAAAATCTATTTATCAAAACAAAAAAATTGCCCGTTACGTTTAGCATCCAAACACTTCTCCCATCTAAAGAAGTTGTTGATTGCATAAGAAGCGGAAAGTAAACTAACAAAAACAGAAAACATGGCAAAAGCAAATGTAAAAGACCTTCTAGAGGCTGGTGTACACTTCGGTCACATGACTAGAAAGTGGAATCCAAATATGGCTCCATACATTTTTATGGAGAAAAATGGTATTCACATTGTAGACTTACATAAAACAGCGGTTAAATTGGATGAAGCTTGTAGCGCTTTAGAAAAATTAACTTCTGCAGGTAAAAAAGTTCTTTTTGTAGCTACTAAAAAGCAAGCAAAAGAAGTTGTTGCAAAACACGCTGCTGAACTTAATATGCCTTATATTACAGAAAGATGGCCGGGAGGTATGTTAACGAACTTCGTTACTATCAGAAAGGCTGTTAAGAAAATGAACCATATCGACAAAATGAAAAAAGACGGTACGTTCGAAACTTTATCTAAAAAAGAAAGACTTCAGGTTGACAGACAAAGAGCTAACTTAGAGAAAAACTTAGGTTCTATCTCTGACATGGTTCGTCTTCCTTCTGCGATCTTCGTTGTAGATATCATGAGAGAACACATCGCTGTAACTGAAGCTAAGAAATTAGGTATTCCAGTTTTCGGTATTGTTGATACAAACTCTGACCCTAGAAAAGTTGACTTCGTTATCCCAGGAAACGATGATGCTTCTAAGTCTATCGATATGATCTTGAGCGTAGTTTCAGAATCTATCAAAGACGGTCAGACTCAAAGAAAAGCTGACAAAGAAAAATCTAAAGAAGAAGGTGAAGTAGTATCTGCTGATAAAGATGCAGATTTCGATTCTGCTGAATAATTAAAGATTTTCTTTAAAATAGTAAAACCGCTAAACTTGTTTAGCGGTTTTTTTGTATTTGTTAATTTAAGATTAGTTTGAAAGTTTAATATTATATGATGTTGCGATAAACTTTGTTTTCTGATACACAGAATTACACAACATTCCGGATAAATTATAGTTTTGATTTTTAGGAACCATCGCAGTACCTATTTTATTAGTACCAATTGGGATCTTTTTAAAATAATTATTTCCACTAATGGTAAGAACCATATTACATCTCGAATTATTTTCAACCGTAATAGAAGTTTTGTCTCCATCTGAGCCGTTTAATAGGTCTGTAAGAACTTCGGCTGTTTCGGGCTTATAAGTCTTTATTAAGGCTGTGTATTCCCTTTCCACTTGCCCAGCTGAGTTATTTGCACTCGAAGGATTAGTTGTCCCCGGCCTTCTGGCAGGCGGAGTTGAGCGGTAGTTTGTTGTACCGCAACTGTTTAAAAATATGGACAATGCAAAGCTGTAAAAAAGTACCGTCTTTTTCATGTGAAGAATTTGTGATGTAAAAATAATCTTTTTTACTTATTATTTAAAATTGATTTATTCCCAACTTGTTCAGGGTTGTTTATGGTTAAAAACATATTCTTTTTTATGCTTTTCTGTGAATTATATTTTACATCGCAAACATTACTGTTAAGCGTATAAGATCCTTCTTTATTAATAACAATGAAGTTTTCTCCGTGCGCTGGAATTGCCAGATTGTAGAAATCTTTTCCTTCAATTCTTAGAACTAAATTACAGTCAGAATTATTTTTAAGCAAAAGAATGACCTCTTTTTTGCTGATGTCTTCATTAATCATTGCATTTAAAAGTTTTACAGTCTTTTCTTTATGGTCTTTTTTTGTTTCAGATATTAAACGTTTAAAATCTTCTGCATCCTTAGAATTAGCATCTTTCATTACACTGTTGGGAATTTCAGTGATAACGGGTCTGGCTTCCATTGGTTTTGCGTCTTTTTTACCTTTCGTCCATTCCTCATTTTTTAAGGCGAGTAATTTTGGTTTTAAGACACTTTTTTTGGGATCTTCCGGATGACAGGTTCTCAGATATTCTTCAATTTCCTGAATGTTTGTACTTTTGAGAATGTTTTTGCTGCTACTTTTTTGAGCATGCGCGAAACTTGAGATCAGTACAAAAAGTACAGAAATGATGAGGGAATTTTTTTTCATTGATAAAAATTTTAAAAGTTGTTACTTTCATGTTCTTATGTGTTTGTGTTGTGTTTTTTAAATGGAAAAATAAGGATGTAAATTTTTACAACCTTTATTTTCGTGAGTGAATTTTATCACTCAAATAATAAAATATGATTAACTTTTTAAAGTAAAATGAATGAGGGTGTATTTTTTCATCTGTTTGTTTTTTAATTTATTTTGAACTTAATGTAGGTTATTGTCTTTCCTTTTGCAGAAAACAATTCTTCATAATAGGTTTTTATATCTTTTAAATGCTCAGTACCCGGATCATATTCAGCAGCTCCATAAATATCATGATGTGCCGATACGATTTCATATCCTGCACCTTGAAGGTAGCCTAAAGTATAGCCATGTAAAAACTCAGAATCTGTTTTTAAATGAATAATTCCGCCCGGTTTCAGGAACTTTTTATATCTTTCAAGGAAGTCGGGATGGGTTAATCTGTGTTTTGTACGTCTGTATTTGATCTGTGGATCAGGGAACGTGATCCAGATTTCATCTACTTCGTTTTCTCCAAAAAAATGGTCTACCAATTCAATTTGAGACCTTACAAAAGCAACATTACCCATGTTATTTTCTACAGCTTCTTTGGCTCCAAACCAAAATCTGGCACCTTTGATATCAATACCGATAAAGTTTTTCTCTGGAAAAGCTTTTGCAAGACCAACAGAATATTCTCCTTTACCACAGCCTAATTCAAGAACAATTGGGTTATCATTTTTAAAGAAATCTGTTCTCCATTTTCCTTTCAGTGCAAAGCTATTTAAAGCTTCGTCTCTTGTTGGCTGGATAACGTTTGGTAATATTTTGTTTTCAGCGAATCTTGCTAACTTATTTTTTCCCATGAGATATATAAAATCCTGCAAAAATAGCGAAATTTAGAAACATGACCTTGTCTTTTAACTATAAATGAATGTTTGGGGAATTTATCATTTTTTTGCAGAGCTTCCCAATGCCACCATCAGTGGTTTTTGAATTGTTTTTTGTGAAGCATATTGGGCACCGCAAACAATACTTGTGAAAAGATAATCACCTTTTGTAACTACAACCGAGCTTTCGTTATGGGCAGGAACAGCAAGTCTGTATTTTGTAGTACCAATTCCTTCCATTCTTACGATAATATTACAGTCAGATTTGTTTTGGATAAGTACGATACAGTCTTTACTCATCGGATCATTATCGAAAAGTGAGTTTAATATCTGTACCGTTTTATTTTTGTGTTCCGTTGGAGAAACAGACATCAACATGTTGAATTCTTCTGCTTCTGTATCAGCAATAACTGTAGTTGAAGCTGCAGCAGAGGTATTGGTAACGTAAACATTTTTGGCGCTGCTGGGAGTATAGACAACCAAAGATTGTTTTGCCTGTAATTCTGCGTTGTATTTTGCAATTTGTTTTTGTTTGATGATAGCATTCATCTCGTCAAAAGAGATTTTTGTGGATGGTCTTCTCTTTAACAGAGCAAGCTGTTCCTGCATTTGTCTTACTTTTTGATCTTCGGGACGCGCTGTTTTGATATATTCCTTCATCATTTCCATTACTCTTGGCTTTAGTACGGTTCTGCGCGGATCATCTGGGTGAGCATCTCTTAAGAAAGCATTTATCTCATAAATGTTTTTGCTTTTTAAGATATTGCTGTAGTCTTTGTCTTTTCTCTGAGCAGAAAAAAGTCCAAAAAATAACACTGTACTAAAGAGTAAAAGTAACTTTTTCATTCACTAATATTAAGTTTAAAAAAACTAAATTAATCTTTTTCCTTACTTGTGTTTTAAGAATTCCGTGTTTTCTAAATTATATAGAATAATAGTAGTTAAACACGCAATTATGCCCTAAAATTAAACATATTTTTAAAAAATAAAGGAATGTACTTCACAAAATTTTATGACATACATTCCTTTACAGCAAATATGGTGCTAATTTATTTTATAACATCCTGAAGATGAGAATTTCTAAGCCTTCTCTGATAAATAGGCATGTATTTCTCAATCGGGATTTTTACGGCCTCAAAATTACCATTCATAATATAAGGCTGAATATTTTCTGAAGTATAAACGAACTGAAGGAAATTATCAATCAGGTTTTCCGGAATTTTAAATTTCAGGAAATAATCTTTTCCTAAATAATTTTTAATTTGAGCAACAGAGCTGTTCATCTTTTCATAGGCAACATAACGTTGTTTTTTCTTTCTTTCTCCTGATAAAATATCGTAGATACTTTCTAAACTAAAGGTAAGTCCGCCATCACGAAGTCCTGCAACAGGAAGTTCCGGTGGATTTCCGTCGCCTTTTGGTTCCGGTAGGCCGATTACTTTTTTCAGTGCTAAAGCTTTGTCTTCTTTTTTAAGAGCATTGACATCATATCTCAAATTTCCGGTAGGTTTAAATCTGCTGATGATAACTTCTTGGATATCGTGATAGGCTATTTTTAATTCAATTAAATTTTTAGGACCAAACATTTGAGGAGATAATTGAATATCCTTCCTTTCTGTTACAATCGAGGTAAAACGAATAACATCTCCGGCATTTGCCTGAATAGTAAAATCGCCATTATAATCTGTAAGAACAGTTCTTTGCGTAGTAAGATTGGTTACATAAACCTGATTTAGATACAATACCGAGTTGTCTCTTAAAAAGACCTCCCCGTTATATATTTGAGCATTGATTTTTACCAGAAAAAGCAAGACTACTAGAGTAATAAGTTTCTTCATATAATAGGGCAAAATTACATAGAAATCCAATAATTTATACCTACTTAAATAGTGAAATCAGGTTAAAGTTATATTAAACTTTATAATAAAAATGTTAATGAATGTTATAAACCTAGTTTGTGATATACGTTAATTTATCTGTTTTTTACCAACAGCCAGCTTGTATATTTTACCGATGTACTGCCTCCGAATTCTGTCCAGCTTATGAAATACCAGTAAGTGGCTGTATTTATGGGTCTTCCGCCCAAGGTTCCGTCCCAGGTAAATCTGTTGGTAGGAGTTCCTCTGAATACTTCGGCTCCGTATCTGTCGAATATTCTGAATATAAGATTGTCATTGCCCATTAAAGCCGAATAATCAATATCATCATTATGTCCGTCATGGTTTGGAGTTATGGTATTGATCAGATTAATTATGGTAAATGTTCTCGTAATTTCGTCACAGTTTCTGGAATCTCTTACATGTACAACATGATTTCCTCTCGGTACATTCTGGAAAACATTAGAGGCTTGCCAGTTAACTCCATCTAAAGAATATTCGTATGGAGGAGTGCCGCCACTTGCGCCGACTGTTACTGTATTTCCATTAACTTCGATTGAAACGATTGCAGGCAAAACAGATTCTGTAACATTGACAGCTTGTCTGTACGTACAACCATCAAAAGTAAGATCTACCCAATAACTTCCGGCCGAAACGTTTGTGATAGCGGGAGTTGTTGCGCCTGTGCTCCAAAGATAGCTGTCAAAACCTGGTCCGGCATCTAAATTTGTCGTTGTTTTTGGACAAACAATTTTATCAAAAAGAACATTTGATTTTTTCGGAGTTTTAATATTAACCGTAATTGAAGCTACATTAGGACATACTCCGGGTTTTTCAAATCTGATATGGATGGTTTGAGCTCCGGTAAGATTCATTGGATTTCCGAGAGGTGCAACATTATTTTGGGCATCAGCTAAAGTCGCATGATACGTCACAGTAACGTTAGGATCTATCGTAAATTGTGAAATAAATTGTGCCAGATCAACATTTTTAATTCCGTCAAGATCGTTATCGCAGACACTTATAACATATGAAGTTTTTATTAAAGGAATCTTAGCTCCAATACTGAAATTTAAAGGTTGAACAACACTTGCGCATCCGTCAGGAGAATCAACTCTTATGTAAATTGTTGTAGGCGCCGTGTAACTCCAGTTGTTAGGAAGCGTATTGGCATTTCCTAAGTTTGCATCACTTAAATTAGCATAATACCTTACATTCGTAAAATAAGTAGGATTATTAAGAACAAGAGGAGTGATGTTTGATAAATTAACAGTTACAATTCCATCTAAATTATCATCACAAAATACACCATTATAATTATTTAAAACAATGGCCAGATTAAACAAATTAAGGGTAATCTGAGCAATACTTTTACAGCCGATATTATTTTTAACTACGGCATAAACGATGGTTCCATTTGGAGCAGTATAGGTTGTAGGTACTGTAATTAGTGCTGCAAGATTCTCATTTTGAGCGTCAAGTAGAGTAGGGTAATAGGTAATCGTTACCGGAGTGTTGTTGGTAACATTGGCAGTTGTTAAATTAAAAGTTCCCTGTCCATTGATGTTACAAGCGGTTAATGTTTTATTAGTAACCGTTAATGCCTGAATATTAATCGTTACGGTTACCGATTCACAATCCGGGAAGTCTGCGTCATTTCCGCAGAAAGTGTACGTGAAAGTATCTGTTCCTGTAGTTCCTGGGTTGGTAACGGTGTAGGTAATTATTCCTGTGGTTGGATTTACAACTGCTGTTCCTAAAGTTGGAGGAGTCGTAATTGCAACGGTAGAAGGAACAGGTGTTTGTGTAGAACTGCTGAAAGCTGGAGTAATTGTTTTTACTGAACAGACATCGTAAATAGCTGTAGTCTGTTTTAAACAATTCAAAACCTTGAATTTTCCTGAAACTAAAGGCGCACAGCTTCCCATCGTTACCGAGCAATGATAAAATCCGGATTGGGTAGGAATATAGGTTGATGTATTGGCTCCTATAATAAGAACGTCATTTCGGTACCATTGATAGGTGTCATAAATAATAGGATCGACGGTAAGAACAACTCCGGGCGCGCAATCTCCGCCGGATTTTAAAATCACAGGCTGTGTCGGGAAACCCGCAAAAAAACCGCCATATCCCACGGCATCACTTCCGGCACTTATCCCCGCCATGATTGCTTTGGTTGAAACTACTGTAATTGTTCCTGTAACATTCGGAATACCGTACGTTACCCAATTATTGGTACCTGTCATATTGAATGGCCCAGTACTGGCTAAAGGCTGAGCTCCATTTACAGTTACAACAGCTCCTTTTTCTGTAATTAAATTAAGCTTAGTCGGAATATTTAAAATCCCTGAAGGATTGGCATTTGAATGAACAAAATTTTCATTGATAAAACCTAGTTCGTTGATCTGCTTTGGTAAATAACAATTCAGGGCAGGGATAAAATTAAAGCCACCCGTTGCTACTTCACTTCCAGAAGCTGAATCTCCAGCAAGAATCTGATAAACGTAAGCGTTTTTCGATGTTTTTACATATAAATTATAGTGTCCACTTCCCTGTAGCTGATATTTGGTGTCTGGAATTACAAAATACTGTCCTGTATTTAATGTTGCTACGGGAGGTATTTCATTATTAACAAAAATTTGGGTGTTATCTTCTGTAGCTATCACCACAGCACCTTCCATATTGGCTCCGATACTTCCGTTACCTTTTACGATGGCAAATTCACTCCCTAGTCTTTCAACAGGGACAGACTGATCCATCAAAATATCAGAACTACCGGGGAAATTTCCGGCATATTGACCGTTGAAGTTTCCGTTGGTGACATTTATAGGTTTGTTTGAAACAATTTTAGATCCGATGAAGCCGTCAAAGTTT
>Ga0302167_10000515_pt1 | contig 18717 bp, 24 predicted proteins | sample I_Fen_N1_1_FD_193496 | JGI IMG/M metagenome (GOLD analysis project Ga0302167, IMG submission 193496) | Peat permafrost microbial communities from Stordalen Mire near Abisko, Sweden - I_Fen_N1_1 | ecosystem: Environmental > Terrestrial > Soil > Wetlands > Permafrost | place: Sweden: Abisko...
TGGAGGGGAATGGGAGGAAAGGGCACTTAACACTCTTCATTACTTATACCTTATATACCTGGCTTGCTTATACCCTTATAGTTAGTACCTTATACTTATTATACCTATTATACATCATACACGTACCTTGCTCATACCCTTATAGCTAGTACCTTATACTTATTATACCTATTATACATCATATACGTAGCTTATACTTATTACACATTCAACTTATACTTTATACCCATACCCTACTAGTTAAAGTAGCTTGAGCAGTCGAAAAAATGGCACCCGTTTGGCATGCACACAGATCGATATACTCTTACCGCTTAGAGTGCGTAAATGAATGGTACTCACTACAAGCACATCCGAGTTTTGCTTACTCTTACCGTTTGAACCACGCGCAAAATACAACTTATTATACAGCACTGACCAGTTTCACTAAGCAAATTAGCTGGTGTGCATAAATAAAACTAGATTAGTTATAAGCCCCGTTCCCCCGGTTTACTCACTGAGCAATGCCCGTGTATACCGCTTTTTTAAAGGCAATATCTACGTGGCACTGGCAAGGAGGGAAGGACTTATAAAGTTGCGTCTTGCCCGTTTATCCGACGATAAACTTTGGGGCTTTTCTAAGGAGATAATAAATATTGGGTGTTCCGAAGCAAACTCAAAGTAGCGGTTTTCTTTTGGTGAAAACTTTAAAGAACGCTGTTTAAGGCGTTCTAACTAATAGACATTTCTTTCACAGTACCGCATTTTCATGGGGCCTCAACGTATATTTGAACCGCACTGCTCTTCGAAATCTACCAGGAATCGAACCTGGTTCTCGGAGTTAAAAGCTCCTTGCTTAACCATTAAGCTATAGATTTATTTATAATTTAGTAACGACAGGTTTCGAACCTGCATGAGGTTAAATCTCAGATTCGCTTGAAAAATCCCTGGCTACCATTTCAGCACGTTACTTTAATTTATTTTTGCTGAGAATCGAACTCAATTCTTTCATGCTTCAAATGAATGTCTTACCGTTAGACCACAAAAATCACCAATAGTTGGAATTGAACCAACTCCCTCGCCTCATGAAAGCGGTGCTCAACCATTGAGCTTTACTAGTCTCTATCAGCATCCCCCGTCCATTAATCTGTAGGTCAGGGATAAACTGGAATAAATTTCCGAGCTTATTTCGCTGAAATTGCTTTTGTTTTGCTGAGTTTAACCCAAAATAAAGCAGACTCGAACCACTTCCTCGAGGCTTTGGAAGCCCGCGGGCTACCCCTACCCCATTATTTTGATGCGCATTAGGATTCGAACCTAAGAAGAAGATTATTCTTAACTGTTTTCAAAACAGTCTCTTTAAACCACTCGGACATGCACACTTCCTAGAAGCACAAGGATTCGAACCTCAATTCCAGAACTATCAATTCTGTGTCCTAACCCTTAGACGATGCTTCTCCCCTAGAACCCCCACCAATAAACAACACCATACAAGAATAGCCACACGACATCTACAAAATGTCAGTATAGGATACTGTTTTCTAGCCCTTTGTGGTGAGAATCTGTGAGTGAATAGTTAGCAATACGAATTATTCCTACTAGCAAAAATAGTGTTCCTACTACAACGTGGAACCCGTGAGTTCCTGTAGCAAGATAGAATGCTGAACCATAAACGGCATCCCCAAATGTAAAAGGAGATACAACATACTCTACCCCTTGTATTGCCGTAAATCATACGGCAAGAGTTAGAGTAAGCCCCAAACCCATCAAGCTTCCGGCTCGGCTTCCTCCTACCAGCGCATGGTGTCCATACGTTACGGCGGCACCTGAGGCTAGTAGCAATAGAGTGTTAAAAAGAGGTAGAGCTGTAGCGTCTAGTTTTGTAATTCCTATAGGTGGCCAGCTGATCCCCAACTCAATAGCTGGTGCTAGTGCACTATGGAAGTAGGCCCAGAAAATAGAAAAGAATACAAGGATTTCCGTTGAAATAAATGCAGACATCGCGTGGCTTAGGGCACGTTTAACTTCAAATGAGTGGTCCCCATTCAAGGTAGCCTCCAAAGAAACGTCTCGTCACCACAGGTACGCCGTTATCCCCACCGCCACCAGTCCTAGCACTACCCCTATTCCTCCTCCCTGAGCCCCGTTAAAATAAGATCCCGCACATAAAGCCAAGTTACCCAAACTCAATGAAGAGGCTAGTGGTCAAATAGAAGGAGTTAGTAAATGAAATGGATGTAGCATGCGTATTTATTGATTAGTCGTCTATGAAATTGGGGTGTCTTATCCCCTTAAGCAGTCCGTATCGTGAGATTAAACCAGTTGTCGACTAAACTAGAGCTTTTCACACTTTCGTCAGGGACACTGTTCCCGAGGATATTTCGGGGTTAGAAGTGGTAGAAAACAGAGGAATCACTAATAGAGTCTTTCAGCGATAATTCTTTAGCCTCGTAGATAGTACGCTTTTTTCCATTCACGCATTTCCAGAGGAGGGCCGTTACTGATCCTTTCGTACTAAGTAACTTTCTTTCCTTAAACTTAAACTAATATAGGATAGTAGCCGCACTAGCTCACGCTGAACTGAACCCAACTCACGTTATGTTTTACTTGACGAACAGTCAAACCGTTGAAAGCAAATTCACTTTCGGGACACATAGAGTCGACATCGAGGTGGCAAACAGTTGCTTTGATCCGGACTCTACTGCAACTATAACCCTGTTATCCCTAGCGTAGCTATGCTGATGAAAGAAGAGACTGATGCTAAGCCATTTTCTGTTCATTAAGACCCCATCTAATGACCGGAGGACCCTATCAGATCCCCCATCAAATACGCTTTCCCTTTAAGGTATTTTAAGATTCATGCTGATTTCTATTCAACTGTAAGCGCATCTTAAGCTTTCCTTCGTTACTCTATTGAAGGATACCGTCCCAGTAAAATAGCAAAGTCGAGGTTATTCCGTTCCACCAAGACTAGTCCTTAGGTTGTCTCATTTTCGAGTTAAAACTCTAACCGTTACTTGTCTGAAAGTACTGCCCGGGCTTAAATCTCGACCTACCATAAAGCTGCTAGGGTCTTCACGTCCTAGTATTAGCAGGCCGTATCTGCACGGCCATTACAATTTCACTGGGATTAGGGCTGAGACAGTGGGGCGATCGTTATGCCATTCAAGCAGGGACATCATTCAAATGCCAAGGCAATTCGCTACCATAGCATCCTCAGAGTTAAGACGGTCATTGCCCACTCGTGTTATTCCCACTAAAGGAGTTACGCAAGAGAGATTTGACAGGCCTCAGCTGGTATTATGTTTATATTTTCACCAGCAGGTGTATTAGGTAAACAGTCTTCGCCCTATAGTTATAATTCGCTCCCTATAATTTATATACAAGAGCGCGCTTTTATAGTCGAACGTACAAGCGTCGTTTGCCGAGTTCCTTAGCCCTAATTGTCCCTCACGTTGGCCTTTGCAGCCAGATTTCCTGTGTCGGATTAGGTACGAAATCAGATAGCGTGTTTCAAGGGGAAATCCCCTGTAAGCTAGACGTCTCAGTTAAGCCGTCTAACTATTGGCGCGTATTATTACCCATCACTGATTAGCTTAGGGGTCGAATAAAACCGTCGTAGTTTAACTAAACGCGGTACAACCTTTATCTTGTCGTGTAAATAACCAGGTTATTTAATTCGTTACTCATGTTTACATTCTCATTCTAAGAGTAAGAAATTTGTTTCTTTAGATATACTCTCGAGGTTCTTCTAACTTACTTATAATACATATAACAGTATTAACAGTAGTAAAATTTCGGTGAAAATACCAGTCTCAATAATTAAAAGGGTTTTCTTAACTAGTCTGATGAAAACTGTTACGCTTTCTTTATAACATAGCTGCTTCTAGGCTAAGTTGTCAGATGTATGTGTTATGAAACCCTTATAGTACTTGTATTTTCTAGGAGACCTTAACTTTTACTGAGGGCTGTTTCCCTCAGGAAAGATCACCTTTTCATGGTCTTTCTAGCTGTTGCCTATCTTCTAGCGTGTTCAGCGCTTAGCTAAATTAAGTACCTATCATCAACAGGCCCTAATTAAGCAAGTGCTTTACTCCGCTTAAGTTACTTTATTATTTCTTCTTACTATATAAGGCAGAAGAGACACATAGACAATAGAGTGCTAAAACACTTTTCGAAGAAAGCCAGCTATTGCGCTGTCTGATTGGTCTTTCACCTCTAGGAAAATTTCTCACGAACGCATTACAACGCGAACCGTTAAGGACTAAAATCCGGAATTTCCCTAGATCACAGCGTTTCGGGTAAGATTAGAACTCTCTCTACTCCTTGATTCAGGAAGGCAGATACACTTTCGTTAAGGAATTCTTGCTCTAAATCTATTAACTCATAAACCCATTATGCAAAAGGTACGCAGATTGTTTTGTTCAGGAATCTGCTGCTTATAGTGGCCTGGCTTGCAAAAGAAAGCTTCTTTTATGCTCTTAGAGCAAAATCTTTTCCCTCACGGTACTTAATTCGTATACTTTTATTCTCCAAGACAGCAAGTCTTTTACTCTAAATATACCTTGCTTCACCTTTCGGTAGTAGGCTGTATACCCACTTTGGGAGATAGTTTTTTCAGTCAATACCTACTAAAACATTACACTTGTTGTTCAAGTGGCGCTTTACTAAGAAGATCCCGTTCAAGTACGCTGAGACAATCGTTATTTCTACAGGGATGCGATTTTCGTTAAGAACTTGCCTTCCCGAAAAAGTATACTCTGAAGGCTTACCAGAGACGAAAAAACACGAGGGACAGTTAGCCTATACATTTACCGAGAATCGAACTCGGCCTATTCGCTTGGAAGGCGACAGTGCAACCTAAACACCTTAAATGTAGTACAAATGATACAGGAATCAAACCTGCTACTTTAACTTGACAAGTTAATATTATATCAGCTAACTCATCATTCTTTCTTTTCGTTTCTTAGTTAGGTTAGATAAACGGACGTTGAGCTCGGTACGGAGTCACAGAAAGCGCATTTAGCGGACCTGTTGCTGGTACAGCAATAATAAAGTAACCAAAATACAAGGCAGTCAGGATTTGCCCTGTAACTACCCATGGTGCAGCAACATGTATAGCCCCTACATACAGTAGGAACAGTACTACAGCAATTAGAGACCAGAAAGCACTTCGTATCAACGGGTTGAATCGAGCCCCTCGGCTGCTATTTGTGTCCGTTGCAGGAAGAACAAGTAGGATAAGTAGTCCCATCAACATCGCCAGAACCCCTAGCAGTTTGTTAGGCACTGATCGTAGTACAGCATACCACGGCAGTAGGTACCACTCCGGTACGATTGATGAAGGCGTAACTAGTGCATTTGCTTCTACATAGTTATCTGAGTGACCTAGCCAGTTAGGTGCAAAGCTAACCAGCGCTATCAAAATCAAAGCAAATATAATCGCTGTTACAGCATCTTTAAACAAGAAGTACGGTGTCATTGGCAATCGATCGTGAGTCCCATCGGACCCTAGAGGATTACCACTTCCGTGTTTGTGCAGAGTTACCATATGAACTATTGCTAAAGCAGCTAGAATAAAGGGAAACAAGAAGTGAAGCGCATAGAATCGGTTAAGGGTCGCATTCGACACACTAAACCCTCCCCATACAAGCTCCGTCAGATCCCCACCCAACCATGGTAGGGCCCCTAGTATGCTCGTAATCACTGTCGCCCCCCATAGGCTCATTTGCCCCATAACCAAACAATACCCAAGGAAGGCTGTAAGGATTATGAAAACAAGGATAACAACCCCAACAGACCAAGGAGCAACTCGAGGACTTTTATAACTAGCATAATAGATACCTCGGGCGATGTGAGCATATACACACGCAAAAAATATGCTAGCAATATTCGCGTGAGTATAACGGATAGCCCATCCTCCTGACACATCCCGCATGATGTGCTCAACTGAAGAAAAGGCCAGGTCTATGCTTGGACAGTAGTGTATCGCCAAAATAACCCCACTTACGATTTGCCCAACAAGACAGATTGCAAGAAGAGAACCGAAGTTTCATATATATGAAATAGTTGAAGGCTGAGGACTGTCTCCTATATAGGCATTAAAGATGCTCCCCAACGTCGTGCTTTTAAGACTTCGTGTCATATTTCTTTTTATCTGTTTACGAAGAGACTCGAACTCTTATGATATAAACTATCAACTCAGCCTAAATGAGCCTCGGCTACCAATTACGACACGTAAACTTAGAATGCTTAGAGTTGAACTAAGTCCTCTCGATCCCAAATCGAACGCTCGACCCATGAGCTACATTCTAGGCCCTCTATAGGAGTTGAACCTATCTCTCAGCATTACAAGTGCCACGTGTTAACCCCTATACTAAAAAGGCGATGGAGAAATAGAGAATCGAACTCTAATCACTTTGATGCAAACAAAGTATAATACCACTATAACATTCCCCCTTCATCGCAAAATCGTAAAGTTTCGTGCAGAATTTGTTACCGGGAAGATTTATATCAGGGCTTCCGGCGCTTGGAAGTCCTGCAAAACTGTGCAGAGGTACGGGTGATAGCAGGGCAAAGTCTATTGACAGCCCATTACTTATCGCTCCTGCACTCATGCTTACTGGTCGCTGATCGATGGCCAGGGCGTGACTCGCCCAAGGGTTAGCACGGCCATCTAAGTCATTATTGCTTTTTAGAATAATGCTTACAACGTACAGGAACACAAACGTCGCCCACACAGAAAGAGAGCTACCTAGAGATGAAACCGTGTTTCATCCACTAAATGCTGTAGGATAGTCAGGGATACGTCGAGGTTGTCCCGCTAGACCAAGGAAATGTTGAGGTAGGAACGTTATGTTCACCCCCACAAACAACGACCAGAAGTGAACACTCCCCCAGTACTCATTAGGAAGTCGTCCCGTAATTTTAGGCGCCCACAAATAAAAGGCCGCAAACAGTCCAAACACCGCACCTATAGACAGTACGTAATGGAAGTGCGCTACAACATAGTAAGTGTCATGTATTGCTACATCTAGGCTAGCATTCGCTAGCACCACCCCTGTCACCCCTCCAGCTGTGAATAGGAAGATAAATCCTAGCGCAAACAGCATAGCTGTTGTAAGAATTAGAGACCCGCTATAAACTGTAGCAAGCCAACTGAAAATTTTGATTCCTGTTGGAACTGCAATAATTATTGTCGCAGCTGTAAAGTAGGCCCGAGTGTCAACATCTAGCCCCACAACATACATATGGTGAGCTCACACAAGGAAACCTAGAAGTCCGATGCTTATTATAGCATAAATTATACCTAGAGTACCGAAAACTTGTTTTTTCGCAAATATACTTACCGACTGAGACACTGCCCCAAAAGCAGGAATAGCCAAGATATATACTTCCGGATGCCCAAAGAATCAAAACAAATGTTGAAATAATAAAATGTCCCCACCACCAGCAGGGTCATAGAAGCTAGTATTAAATGCCCGGTCTGTTAGTAACATGGTGATCGCACCAGCTAGAACTGGCAGAGACAGCAGCAAAAGTACTGCCGTTACCAGTGTGGCCCATGTGAATAGAGGGATTACGTGCAATGAAATTCCTGGAGCCCGTATGCTAATGCTTGTAACAATAAAGTTAATTGCTCCTAGGGTACTACTGATACCCGCTAGATGTAGTGCAAAAATAGCCAGGTCGACTGCCGCTCCACTGTGAGATTGTAGCCCTGATAGGGGAGGGTAAATTGTTCATCCTGTTCCCGGACCTTGTTCAACTATTGCGGAAATAAGCAATAGTGCCAGTGAAGGAGGAAGAAGCCATAGTGAAATATTATTTAGTCGTGGAAATGCCATATCAACAGCCCCAATTTGAACGGGCAACATGTAGTTCCCGAAACCTCCTACAAGGCTCGGCATAACCATATAGAAGATCATCAGAAGAGCATGTGCAGAGATAGCTACATTATAAACTTGATAGTCTCCTCCTATAATTCCCCCTCGAGCAGATAGCTCTGCTCGAATGGCGACAGAAAAAGCTGTCCCCAATATACCACTACCTAGCCCAAATGCGAGGTATAGCGTACCAATGTCTTTCGCATTTGTAGAAAGAAGTCAACGTGCAACCATGAAGCGCGTAAAACATCTTCTATATAAAGTTAAGTGCCCTTTCCTCCCATTCCCCTCCAAGGGTTAACTTTTAAAATTTGACTCGATTATAAAATCCCTGCGCTATAGTCAAAGCGCGTAAAACATCTTCTATATAAAGTTAAGTGCCCTTTCCTCCCATTCCCCTCCAGGGGTTAACTTTTTAAAATTTGGTCCGTAAAAATTTGGACTGAGTCAAGGTAGACTCGAACTACCATTTAAGCCGTCACAAGGCTACGAATTACCCTTATTCGATCGACTCTTTAGATAGGGCTAAAATCCCTAGCCTATCTAACCATACCACTCCTCCCACTAATCCGACTAAGATGGCTATTATCACTCGTGCTGTCAGTTCACTCTGGGGTGCCGCCCCGGCCACCAAACCTACCGGGCCTCAACTACTCAACATCTCCACGCTTCCACCGTTCTCCGTCTTCAATGCCTGATGCGACATGTCTAAAACTTTGTTTGTTGTAGGCACAATCAACCCCTGAACAAATCCTCCCTGGTTTCGTGAAAGAACTTGTCAAGGATACAATGAAGTATTGAGAGGTAATAGTTGCTGGTTAGGACCAAGAATTAATCCTAGTACAAGTCACCCCACGGGCGCCAGCCCTACCCCTGGCGTTATCTCTATCTCGGCCTTCATCATCTGATTATTTGCAGGGTATAAAGAATTATCGTTTACCCCTATACCTGTTTCAAATAGGCTAGACAGTGCATAACCTCCTGAAGTAGAAATCACTGCGAGTACAGTAAGAATAACAATGCCGTAGAGCGGCATCTCATGTTGACTATTCAGCACCCCTATACGATTCTCCCCAGCAAAGATGATGCTCAGGATTCGAGTGCTGTAATATCCCGTAAAAGCCACCCCAGTTAATGCAACGAGTCAGCTCAGGTTTTTCAGCACAACAATCCCCTCCGATCCCAATTCTAAAAGAACATCTTTACCTCATTCACCTGACGTAAAAGGGCTTGCAATCAAACACAGGGACGCACAGAGAAATAATATTTTATTTAGAGGTAGCGTCAACCCCAGCCCTCCAGATTTACGAATATCCTGATTATTCCCCCCCGCATGAATCACTCCCCCCACCCCAAGGAAAAGAAGCGACTTATAAAAGGCATGGCTCATTAGCATAAGAAAGGCCCCATCAAACAACCCCCAACCACAACCTAGTACCATATAGCCGATTTGGGATATCGTACTAAATGCGATTACCCGTTTAGCATCAGTTTGCGTCAATCCTACAAACCCCGCATAAATCAAACTCACCATTCCCAGCAGTTGACACACCAGAGAAGTCGAGCCCTCAAGTAAAGGGGCAAGACGTATCAGCAAATAAACCCCTGCTGTTACAAGGGTCGCAGCATGAATCAAGGCCGACACGGGTGTCGGAGCCTCCATAGCGTTTGGTAGCCAAGCATGTAAACCTAGCTGAGCAGACTTACCCGCAACTGCAATCAATGCAGTGTAAACTACTAGTTCCCGATAAAAGGTTGATTTTCATTCGAGTCCCACTTGAGTTAGTTGTAGGTCCCATGAATAAGATGCGTTAACTAATAGGATCATACTAAAGGTTAGACCCATGTCTCCTACTCGATTAAGGGCCATACTTTGGAAAGCTGATTGCATTGCAACAGCTCGAGTCTGTCAGAACGAAATAAGTAAGAATGAGACAATCCCGATTCCTTCCCAACCTAAAAAGAATAATGCCCAGTTCTTACTGCTAACTAAAATCCCCATAAAAAACACGAACCCAAACACCGTCCCTATGAATCGATTTGAGTAGGGGTCTGTCTGTATATACCAAATAGAGTATCCTCCTACTGCGGTCCCTACTGCCAACACCACCCCAAGTATCATAGTAGATATAAGACTCCATGTGAACCCTCACTCCACACTCCCTCCACCTCATCATCCCCCAAGCACTAGAACAGCGTCAAGGTCATGTGAACTTTGGGTCAGCACATAAACAATACCTCCCACTCCCGCCCCCATCACAACAGTAGCAGCCTTACTAATCCCCGCTCCTCCTACCTTCAGCCCTCCTACTGTTAAAACTACAACTAGGGCCGGAATAATTACGGACAACAATAGCATTATTTATTAAGATTAAATCCAATCTACACTCTTACAGCAACGACTCTTGATCTAAATCTAGGGTGCAGAGGGATCGAACCCCTGTATTCGCAGTGTAAATGCGATGCTAAACCCCTCAGCTAGCACCCTATCCGACCCTTTATATTCATCTACCCCTAAATGGGTCACAACGACAATAAGGGGTTTAGCGCCGAAAATGCTGTAAGAGTCAAAATAACCCCTATAACTATAGCCTTTCCTAACTCTTTCTCTTCCCCTACTGCTCCCCGTCCTCCTGTTCCCGGATAAGCCAGGCTTAGTAGTGCGAGACGAATATAGCTCACCGTCGCAAACAGACTGGCCATCAAAAGCAAAGTCACAAAGGCCTCTCCCCCCGCCATAATCACCGGTACCACTACGAGCACTTTTGCGTAGAACCCTACCAAAGGAGGTAGACCGCTCAAACTTAAGAGAATGATAGTGAGTCCAAGATTCTCAAAAGAGCTGATTCCAAACTTAATTTCCCCCAGAATTGGGGAGATGCGAGTTGTCCGGTGCCAAGCACTGAACAACTTAATCAGTATGATTGTCGAAACAGCATAAAACGCTATATACGACACCAAAAAGCTGGTGTCTAATCCCTTGGATAAGAGAGCAAAACCTAGATTAGCCGTTCCACTGAGAGCCAAAAACCCTAGTGTACGCGTCTCCAATCCCGCTCCTACTCCCCCTATCACTACGGACACTCCCGCCAGTAATCAAACTAGCCCTTCGGAATGGTAGCTACTCATCACCATAAATAGTGGGACCACAGGTAAGGTAGAAATCCACGCAATACTCGCCAACTTAAGTTCGTTATAAGTATTACAGAGTCAGAAGTGAAAAGGAGCCAACCCCAACTTCAATCCCACCCCTATCGCCATCAACTTCATCGCAAGGCTAGATAATGAGCTTACATACCCTCCCAGTTCAGCACGACTACTCAATCCTCAGGCCGAAAGCATACCTAGCGTTCCGATGCTTCCGAAAAGAAAGTACGCTATACTTCCGTAAGGAGTACTAGCACCAAAAGGTGCTGGTAAAAGAAGATAAGTACAGTACGATTGAATTTCGATAGAAATAATCGTTATAGAGAAGGTTTGGGAAACCAAAGTCAAACCTGATCCCAACAGCAGGCTTAATTTAATTGCCCCCTCGTTCCCCTCCCCTTCACTCAAAGATAACAAAACGTACAAAAAGAGGAGAATTGCAAAACCTGGAATTGTAGAGGGGGATAGCAAAATTTGGCCATCCCAAATGCTAACAGGTTCTGCCAATGGGCTTAGCGTCAGTAAAACCCCTCGTGGGGCGTGACCTATTACACTAACCAACGACAAATAGTTTACAGGGGCGGCGGCGTACAAAACCAGTAATCAAACAATAATAATTATTAACATCTTCTATATAAAGTTAAGTGCCCTTTCCTCCCATTCCCCTCCAAATAATCCGCTGAGAAGAGTGGATTCGAACCATTACCGTGAACTGTCAAGGAGTCCAGCTCTACCGATTAAGCTACTTCTCAATATACATATATTAAATCTTTCCGGACTCGAACCAGAAACTCAGAGTTAACAGCTCTGCGGAATAACCTTTTTCCTAAAAATTCAAAGGTCTTTCAACCTGTCGTCAATGCGAAAGCAACAAGCAATAGAGGGAGTATTTTATTTGAAGGATCCCAGAAAGGCTACGGCATCTTGGACGCGGAGAGGCTTAGTCCCACAACTGCCTCCGTGCTGGCAAGAGTAAGAATAATAAGTGCAGACAACATTCCCGAGGCTCCTAGTGTAACACTAGAAATATTAATAAAAAATAGACCGTTAGCGGTTATAATAAGTTCAAGTAGCATCAACGTTCGAAGATAGCTTACAAAGGAAAAGATTAGGCACACAATTGCGGTAATAATAACGCTTAGGGGAAATAACATTTTAAAGGTTAAATATTCTTTAGGACACGAGACGATAACTCCCTTCTTCCAAGCTAAGTTCTCATCCTCCCAACTTTATACCTATAAGCAGGCTCATCCCTACCAACAGCCCCACCCCCAGGAGGATTCGACTAGACGCATCCGTAGTGGCGCGTAAGTTAGGACTCCAAATCCCAGAAACAGTGACACCGTAGCATCAAAGAGTATAAATAACGGCAAAAATAAGTAGGATCGTAGCAACAGAGCCGGTAAAAATTAGTTTGTCTACCAAACTAACTATAATCAGAATCTCTGACACCCAGTTTGCAAAAGGAGGAAATCCTATATTCGCTAGCAGACTAGTAAAGATAGCTATACTAGCCAAGGGCACCGCCACATTCACTCCCCGCAAAGGGTATATGAGTCGTGTGCTGAAAGAACGATATATATACCCTCCAAATAAAATAAATAGGCAAGGACTAATGATTCCATGGGCAAAGCCTAGAATTCAGCCTCCATATAATCCGGATTGGCTCAGACACATCAATCCTAACACTCCCAAACTCATATGCGCCACAGAACTAAGGGCTACAAACCCCTTCAGATCGTACTGCTGCACCATGGCTAAAGAGGAGACAAAGAGGGTAATTAGCCCCAGGGCCTCTGCTACGGCCATCAAATGATTACTTCCCTCTCATAGATTAGCGATCAGAATCACCGAGATCCCAAAAGTGGCTAATTTAAGCACAATACCTGCTAACAGGACCGATCCCTCCACCGGCGCCTCAGTATGCGCTGCCAAAAGCCAAGAAATAAAAGGATAAAGAGGAGTTTTAACCATAAAACTAATAGCGTAGGCTATTCATAAAATTATTGTCTCTGAATGAAAAGTGTGGAAAGAAATAAACATGTTTACCCCACCGGCTATGACGAGGTTTTCTGTAAACTGAATAAGATAGAGTGTGGCACACAGCATAGGCATAGCCCCAGCTATGGTGAAAATACAGAATACGATCGTAGAACGAAGTCGTTGGTTTCCTGATCCAAATCGACTAATTAGAATTATTAGGGGAATAAGGGCTGCTTCATAGAAAACGAAGAAACTAAGGAGCCCCTCATTCGCAAACAACCCCAGGTGACAGATTTCTGTCCCTAGAATAAGCATAGTTCAGGTAATAGCTTGCAAATTTCCTATCTCGGAAATGAAGAAAACGAGTTGTACGATCACCACGGTCAATAATTGCAGTAGAGGACTTAAGGGTCCTAGGGTTGCCGTTAAAGTCAGACTAACAGTACAAGGAATAAAAATAAGGATAGCAATCGCGCAGTGAGATAGTTCTTTAGTATAATTAACCATTTTTTAATTTATATTTATTAGTTGAGTTAAGCTGGTAGGAATATCCCACAATATTTTCCCGGACTCGAACCAGGATTTTAGCGTTAGGAATTTAAAGGAAATAATTCCTTTAAATTCTACTAGCTGTAAAGTACTAGGAATGAAATCATTAGCGCGAATAGCCCAGTTGCTTCTGCTAGGGCGAAACCTAGTACAGCGTAGCTGAACATTTGTGCTGTTACCGCCGGTTGTCGTGCAACCCCTTGGATAAGAGAGCTGAAAATCAGCCCAATACCAATTCCGGCTCCTGTTAGTCCGATAGCTGCTAGTCCTGCTCCGATACTTTTTGCTGCTCCAGCCATAGTGATAAACAATAGTTCTCAGTAGGGGATATAGGTATCGGGAAAAAGAGGAGTCGAACCCCTTCCTAGAGATCATGAGTCTCTTGTGCAACCACTACACTTTCTTCCCTCGTATCGATTAATCTTCTCTCGAATTTAATAAGATAAATTCAGAGGTACTAATTATCGTAATATCTATCCCTGAAGCACCAGATACACCATCACCCCCACCGTAGAATTAGGCAACATCACCAGTCAGCCCAAATGTATAAGTTGATCATAACGAAGCCGAGGTAACGTTGCCCGGGCCCAAATCGCCACAGACAGTACTAGAATTAGGCTTACGCTGAATAAACGTGGCAAAAACATAAGACTGGTAAGAGTTATAAGTAGAAAAAGAGAGGTGTATTCGCCTAAAAAGTATAAAACAAAGGGTACTGCGCTCAGTTCAGTTATAAACCCAGCTACAATCTCACTCTCAGCTTCAGGGAGATCAAATGGAATACGTCCCGATTCTGCGAGAGCCGCAATCATAAATAAGGGCAGCACTAGACTGACCGACGCAAAAGTGAAATAACCTCCTAGCATCTCGTGGATGCTACTATAATTTAAAGTTTGGTGAAATAGGGCAACAGCAAGAAACGCAGCGCTCAGGGTAAGCTCATAGCTGATAAGCTGTGAGGTTGTACGAAGTGCACCTATAAAAGAGTAGTTATTCTCTCCTTCTCATGCAATGTAAAGGATACCGTGCACAGCTAAGCTCAGTAGAGCTATATTAGCTAAAATCTGGAAGAAAACATCCAGTTCAGCTTGACAGCCGGCCACAGGAATAAATGTAAAACCTAGCAGACCACACATTAAGACTAAGCAAGGCAGTGTAACGCCTAGGGCCGGTAAGCTGTTAGAGGGTTGTAGCTCCTCTTTAATCAGAAGTTTCAGGGCATCAGCAAAGGGCTGCAGAATTCCCAGGGCCCCTACAGTATCTGGGCCTAATCGACGTTGTAAAATACCCATTCCTTTTCGATCAGACAGCGTAACAAAGGCAATGGCTAGAATAACAGGCAGAATAATAAAAGTTACACTAAGCAATTATTCGTAGATAATCAATTGAGCACAAATCTCGAAAATAAGCGACAGTCCCACAAAAGTAAGAAAAACGACCACCACCAGTTTATCCCCCAGGAAAACGCTCAACGGCATCGGCACAGCAGGTAGAAGTCATAGAAGTTCGAGGTCAAAAAGAAGAAAGATAAGGCCCACGATAAAAAAGGGAGCTAGCAAAGGCTTTGAGCTCTGTCCCTCCATCGGAATAAATCCACACTCATAGGAAGATAGGGCGTGGGCGCTATCTTCGTGCGGTTGTAAGAAATAGCCAACTAGAATTAAAGCCACCGGCACAACAAACCCTAGCACAGGATAACGAGGTGTTAACTTTAAGGTTCGTGTCCAATCCGAACTCAATTAGTTCCGGGTAGGGATAAATTTTGTTAAGGTTCATGTTTTATATATTTATTAGTTGAGTTAAGCTGAGGTGTGATGACACCTGTCCAACATCCTGGATTCGAACCAGGATTTAGTATTATCCAAACTCAACGAGAATGGCTATTTTACTAAGATGCCGGGAGTTAGAACAGAAAGGGAATCGAACCCTTTGCTAGATTACCTAAGTAGTGTTACAAACTACCCTCTTCCCATAAGAGTCCCTGTTCTTATACTGATGAGCTTTATACGCCGTTTAGGGCTGTACATTACTAATTGACTATTAGTCAGCGGCAGGTTCCCCCGCCACTACCATGTTTCAACTTAACAATAATCCTCCGGCCCACATCCTTGTTCTGGGTAAAGTCTAAGTTAATTAGGCCTGAGTTTCATTGTTTGATGAGCAGTTAGTACTCGAATAAAGACGTTTTCACCGTGATTTCAGTTCTTCACGATTACTTAGCACTACTATTTTGATACGAACGAGTACCAGTTCCTAAAGCACTTAGTTTAGGTCACAAGTATTTATTCTAAACTAGTTAATACGCGAGACGGCTATAGCCCTATAAGCATAAGGGCAATAACGGTTAGTCTTCAATCTCCTCTGTAAGAATACCCCTCGGATTACGCTTCGAGGGCATGACGAATTCGGGGCTGTTAAAACTAGCCTTGGATATGAGAGGGTCACCCGTTATGTGGACGCAAATCGTACTACACAAATTACGGATTTTAGACAATCATGCAACTCCTGAAAACCTATATATATCTCTAGGTTTCTAGCAAAAGGTAAGATTTACGTGGGGAATCGTATTAAACACCATCTCTCGTGCTAGTATCTTATTCACAGTCTAGCTATTTGATTCTGTGTCGGTGGACGTTACCCTTCAGGCGGCATGCTTGCTCGTTTGATTCTGTGCCTCTGAACTTTAAATTCATTATGAGATAAATGCATGCATATTTATCGAACAGGCCTTGCGAGGTGTCTAATCTCGGTCGGCGCCTCCTTTTTTCATTCCTCGTTCTATGTGAGAAATACGAGAACTCTTTTCAGACTCGATAATCCGCTGTGCCACAGGGCTAGACGTCAAAATTACTTAACCTCTACAAAAGCTAATGTTTCTCGCTCATTCTCACAGGTCGTATGCAACTAGGAATCCCTTACGCCTATTTAAGAAACTCTAGACACTGGATTCTGGTGTTACCGCGGCTGCTGGCACCATGTATTGGCCATCCAGAGATTTCCGCTGTTGTTTTAATCTTATTCTGCGGATGCCCCTTGCGCCCAATCAGGGAGGGCTTAAAGCTAGTCTAGCTCTTGGATATTAGCCATGTTCGCTAATTTTCCGTACTGCAGCTGCAATAGCATAAGAAGTAGTTTCTTCGTGAAAGTTGCCCTATTGTTGGTTCTTTTGCTCTTAAAGCAAGGTGTAGTACCTCTACAATAAAGGCAATATCTAGGATATCCTCACGTAAGTTGGAGCTTGAAAAATTAACTTCTACTCTCATTTGCATATATCTGACCAAGCTTTATGCCTGAAAGTCGAACCATAGCCAAATTCATTCTTTATATAGTAATTTATTGTCGATACACATACACGGGTTTATTTTTATATTTAACCAAGGTCTAGGGCCTCGGTTATATAACTGGCCAGTAGTACGCTGAAAACGTATGATTGGATACCAGACACAGCAACCTCCAATAGAACAAGAAGACTAAAGAGGAAGCATGACGCGAATGCCACTAGTTTAACCAGTAGAGAACCCAGCAGACCACTTATAATAAATCCTGAAAGGATTGCTAGAAGTGTATGCCCTGCTAATATATTGCTAAATAGCCGGATACCCAATGAAAATGCTCGAGCTGTGTAACTTACAATCTCAATAGGAGCTAGAATAGGTGTCAGCATCAAGGGCGTCCCCGCAGGAATAAAACTCCCCAAGAATTGGCTACCTTGAAGATACACTTTTACTGTAACAAGCCATAGCCAGAAAGCCATGTTGGCTCCTATAACTAGACTAACAGAAGTGGTAAGTGTGTACCCAAACGGAACATTCCCCAGCAGGTTAGCTAGCAAAATAAAGCTAGTTACTGCATTCAGTAGAATTGTTCAGCTTTTAATTATAGGTGAAACAAACGTAAGAACTGAATCATATAGTGTAGCCTCAGAAACTTGTAGGAATCCTCCTTTCGCACTCAAGTTTCCCTCCCCGTTTCCGCTTAGCCAGGGTGCCAGGATTAGAACTGTTGCGATAAGAGAGTACAATCCGACCGCGCTAATAGCTAGGCTCAGATTGAATAGCTCCGGACTTAGATGTAGGCCAGAAGGGCTAATCCGAAGGGTGTAAACAAAGAATTGGTCTAGCGCAGAAGAAGCGTTAAAAATAGATGTCATTACGAATTAACTTACTAGGCCTTTAGAAAGAGCTGTTTCTATTAATCGAGTTCGTTCTAGTTCTGGGGCAACTAGGGATGTTAGAATCGCTGTCATCAGTATAGCGATAAGAACACCTTCGCTGTACTCTGATAGATAAGTGAAAGGGTTTTCTAGTTGAACCACAAGGAAATCGACAGTATCGACCCATTTAACTCATAAAGTTAAGGCGAAAGAAGAATCGAACTTCATCTTGATCCCTCCTTTGCAAGGAGGTCTAGTTCCAAACTAGCGATTTCACCCTTTCAGTATAACTCTTGCCAGATTTGAACTGACCCCTAAATCGCGAAAAGATCCCGTGCGAACCACTACACTAAAGAGTCTTACTGACGAGTAGATTCGAACTACTATTTGCTGAGCCGAAATCAGTATCTTTGCCGTTAAGTTACATCAGTAGAGGGCAAGGATGGGATTCGAACCCATTAGAATTTAAAATTCGCTTTCGTAGCAAGAAAGTCGTTTCACCGAAAACTGCCTTACCTTTAACTACTATTTACTAGAAAGAGGAGCTAACATAATCAGGAGAAGCACAAACCCTAGACTCAAAATACTTCCCGAGGAATTACCTAGGCCTAGAGAACCCGTGAAGTTCAAATCCGCTGCCCAAGTTCCCTCCAATTTCTTCTCTGAAACCAAAATCCCGAAGTTTAGTCCAGAAGACAGCAACGCCCCTCCTCACGCTATTAGTCCCAATAGCACGTACTTTCCTATACGACTTTGTTTATTGGTAAAATTAGTGTGATAATGATCCACGAGCAAAACAACTAGCACGAAAACTACAGCAATCGCCCCTATGTAGACTAAAGCATAGCTGATTCCTATAAAAAATTGCCCTTGAGCCACTGTTGCGAAAGAAATAACTATAAATACAAAAACAAGAGCCAAGAGAGCAATCAAGCTTGATCCTGAGACCCCTACAATTAAGGTCCCTAAAACACTACCAAATACAGGTCACATTAAACAGCGATATAGTAGTGGGGCGGGTGG
>Ga0302167_10000517_pt1 | contig 18707 bp, 17 predicted proteins | sample I_Fen_N1_1_FD_193496 | JGI IMG/M metagenome (GOLD analysis project Ga0302167, IMG submission 193496) | Peat permafrost microbial communities from Stordalen Mire near Abisko, Sweden - I_Fen_N1_1 | ecosystem: Environmental > Terrestrial > Soil > Wetlands > Permafrost | place: Sweden: Abisko...
CCTACTGTCTTTCATGATGGTCATAATTCTCTCTTTACCATAACCGCCTCCGAAACTGTCACACACGTCTGTAAATCCGTCTTCGTGAAATGCTCCTGTCAATAAAACGTTGGAAATCATCATTAAAACAATCGCAATTTCCAAATTGAAAAGCTGAAAAGAACCATATAAAACAACAGCATTCATCAGCCCTACCAACAATCCTACCCATGAAAAATATTTTTGAGACTGGTTCATGATTTCATTGGAATACGGAATTTTAAACGGAACCGGAATTCTTGTGAAAAACATCAAAGCCGTCGCAAAATAGATCAATTCGTTTTTTATAATTTTCATCTATCCTTTATTTGAAACATTAGCATTTTCAAAACTCGACATTTCATTCAGAAAATTAACCGCACTTTGAATAATTGGATATGCCAACGCACAACCCGTTCCCTCACCTACCCGGAGATTAAGGTTGAGTAATGCTTTCTGGCCTAATAAGTCTAACAATTTAATATGAGCATATTCATCACTCACATGGCAAAAAATACAATTATTAAGGATTGTAGGATTCTTTCTCCAAGCAACCGAAATGGCAACTGTAGCAATAAATCCGTCAATTAAGATCAACATATTTTGGTCATAAGCTTCCTGCATCGCTCCAATCATTTGAGTAATTTCAAGTCCGCCAAAAGTTTGGGTAATTTCATCATTACTTTTAAGATCAGGATATTTTTCTATTACTTTTGAAAGAATATTAATTTTATTCTGTAATTGAATATCATTCAAACCCGTTCCTCTACCTACGCAATCGGCAATCGGAATATCAAATAATTGACTCATTAATAATGAAGAAGAAGATGTATTTCCAATTCCCATTTCACCAAAACCGATAACGTTACAACCTGTTTCTGCAATTTCTTTAACTACAGATTTTCCGTTCTCCAAAGCTTTTTGGAATTCTCCAATCGTCATGGCGGGCTCGTCCAACATATTTCGGCTCGATTTCCTGACTTTTTTATTAATTAAATTTAAGCCTTCCGGAAAATCAAAATTCACTCCCGCATCTACAATTTTAATTTGAATATCATTCTGTTTACAAAACACATTGATTGCCGCTCCTCCACCTAAAAAATTCATCACCATCTGATAGGTAACTTCCTGCGGATAAGCACTCACTCCCGCAGTTGCAATTCCATGATCAGTTGCAAAAACAACCATATGAGGTTGTATTAATTTCGGAGAAGTGGTTTGCTGAACCATTCCAATTTTGTGAGCCAATTGCTCAAGAAATCCTAATGCGCCTAATGGTTTTGTTTTGAAATCAATTTTGTGCTGTAATTCGTCTGTTAACATTGATATAGTGTAAATTTTTAAGAATAGAATTTCTCATTATTATGTTAAATAAGAGTCGTGCAATATTAGTGATTTTAAAATTATTTCCTTTTGCCTTGTTGCAAAAGAAACAAAAAGTCAAGACCTGGAAACTTCCGCTAAAAATTAAAATTTAATCCTAAAATCCCCAAAACTTGCGCGAATTCACGATTTGTTTTTCAATTCAAAATTTCTCTCGCGCTTCAAACAATAGAATTTTCTTAACGTTCGCATAGATTATTTTCTTAACGCTCCATTTTCCTATGTCGGAATATCCCTCTTCTTAATAAACTGTTTTTTTTTAACATTCACACTCTTAAACACTCAAACGCTAAGACCCCTCAACCTCTCCTACACTAATACTCTCAAACAAAAAATGATCACGCAAAAACATTGCGCAGCTTTCTTTTTACTTTGTAAAATAAATTAAAAACAATGACACCAAAAATATTAAAAAAATTAAAAGAAATAGAGGCAGAAAGAAGCATAGAAATACTTCTTGCCGTAGAATCAGGAAGCCGAGCCTGGGGGTTTGCTTCACCTGACAGCGATTATGATATACGTTTCATATACCGACATGAAAAAGACTGGTATCTTTCGCCGTGGGATAAAGATGAAACGATAGAATTTATGACCGAAGATGATCTGGATGGTTCCGGATGGGATTTGCGAAAAACTTTTCATCTTTTACATAAATCAAACGCCGCTTTGTTGAGTTGGTTTTACTCGCCTATCATTTATATGAAAAGCGAAAAGTTTCATGACTTATTTAAACCCTTAGCAGATGAATGCTTTTCTCCAATAGCGGTTTCTTATCATTATCTGAGCATGAGCAAAAAATATCTCGAAGCCTGCAGAACCGATGAAGTAAAATTGAAATCTTATTTTTACTGTCTTCGAACAGCTTTAACCGGAAAATGGATATTAGAAAAAGGAACGGTTCCTCCAGTATTGTTCAGTGAATTGTTGGTTTTGGTTGATGATTTTACGAGAACGAAAATAGAAGATCTTGTTGCTTTAAAAGCCACCAAAGGAGAATCATATTATCATACTAATGATTGGGAACTTTTTGGATTTTTGGAGGAGATGGTGAAAGATAATGAGGAAAGAGCAAAGAGTTTGTCTGGAGGGAAGGCGGATAAAGGTGAGATGGAGAGAGTTTTTAGGGAGATATTAAAACTTTAAAGAAAATGAAAATATTCAACTTTTTTAAAAAGAAAAAAGTAATACAAAATAAGGAGGTTCTTGTTACGGTAACTAGTACTCCACAAGAAAATATAACAGAGAGTAAAATTATTCATCCTTTTATTGAAAGATGTGAATATCTTAAAGAACAATTTGGATTGATTGTCCCTGAAGTTTATAAAAGTTTTTTCACTCATTATACTATTGAAAAAAGCAACGGTCTTTATCATCCATTCTGGAGAGATGGGGATCCTTATGTTGAAATTTTCTATACAGAAAAATTCATAAAATATATGATAGAAAGATATCTGGAGCTCCACGGAAAAGATTTTGACCAAACAAAATTTCAGGAAATTGTTGAAGAAGGAAAGTATGAATTTATTCTTAAAGAAAACAGATTTGAAACCCAGCACATAGACATTTCATTTGTCGATCAATGTTATGATGAATTGGACAGAAATCAGGATTATCTGATTATAGGATTAAATATTTATGCAACATGTGGAGGTGCAGAATTTTTGATTCTTTCAAGCGATAAAAAAGGATACTTTGCAGGGTGTTATCACGGAATGGAAGAAGAAATTGAGCATCAGGGAATCAAAATAAACTATGACATATTAAACCATTACCGTTTGGTAAGTGAAGAAATTCTTAATCCTAATAAGTAAAAAACGTATGAAAAATATAATCGCTCTATCTCCTATTTACACGGAAGACAGTAATAATCTTAAAAAAGCATCGATCAATTCGTCTTACGAATTAAACCGTTTTAATGCAAAATGGAATGTTCCAGAGGAATTTTGTTCAGATGTGATTGCAGTATATGGAGAAGATATTTATGCAGAAATTGTTGCTGAACAATGTAATTTGACCTTGACAAAACCAGAAGACGATTGGCTTTCTAAAATTTCAGAAGAATTTACAAAACGTAAAATTTCTTATGGACAATTAAAAGAATTCGTTGATGAAGAAAATATATTCATTAAATGTTCTGATTTTAAAAATTTTAAAGCCGGAGTTTTCGACAAAGTGACCAATATCAAAGGTTTTGATTCTTTAGACTTAGAAAGCACAGTTTTCACCTCAGAAATTGTAGAATGGGAGCTCGAAGTAAGATGTTTTGTTTTAAATAATGAAATAAAAACTTATTCTTCTTATTGGCGAAACGATACTTTCGACACTGATCCACTTTCTGAAACAGAGGAAAAAGATATGCTTGAGTTTTTCAATAATTTCATACAGCAATATTCTGAAACATTACCAAAAGCGATTGTCCTTGATTTTGGAATTATAAAAAGAAAAGGTTGGGCTTTGATTGAAGCAAATCCAGCTTGGTGTTCAGGTTTGTATGCTTGTGATGCAGAAAAAGCTTTGGATGTGATTGTGGAGAGTTGTGTGAAAAACTAAGCCTTTACAAATGTTCATTTTTATCCCAATCCCAATAAGAAGAAAAAAAATATAATCTTAAATAAGGGAAATCTATTCAAAAAAAATACATTCAAAATCTAAATATAGATAATATTTTAAACACAAAAACAATTAATAAAATATCATTCAAATATTTAGAAAAAAAAGGAATGAATAAAAATGTTTAATTTTAAGAAAATACAAATGTAAAAAATATGAAAATTTTAAAAGAAAGCATGAAAGCAAAGTCTTTGCTGACTGTTTTTCTGACAATCGTCATCATTATTATAGGCTGTTTTATATACAAAAAAGTATGTACCGAAAAACATACGAAATTAGACACAACCGATCAAAAAATGTTTGATGAATTGACATTACAATATAAAACATTTGATCAATCAGCAAATAAACTTTGGACAGCGTCATATCAATATAATAAAGAACCTTTAATTTTAATTAGGTCTGACAAAAATAAATCAAGTTGCAAGTATATATATTTAATTAATGCCAGTAAATGGATTGATACCAAAAAATATAAGAAGATTAATTTTCCGGACAATCTATATTTGGATGATGTATATCGGGCAACTTCTTTAGGCAAAATATCAAAAGAATATTCATTTCCTGCAGCATTTTTTTATTCAACATTAGCAAATAAAGAAATGCTGGCTTTTAAGTATTATCCTGAATTATTTAATAAGGGATATATTTTCCCCGATTTCAGCTACTTTTCTGTTCATGAAGCCTTTCATCTTTATGTACAGAAAAGTTGGATTTATGATCAAAATGCTGAAGATCATATAGATAATTATCCCTATAATAAGGAAAGTTTTGACCTACTTAGAAAAGAATACACATTGTTGGACGAAGGATTAAAAACTAGAAATATAGCCAAACTTGATACTATTATGAAGCAATGGATTGAAATTCGTGATATCCGATATAAGAAATGGCCTCAACTCATCGCTGAAAAAAACAGTGAAGCCATAGAAGGGACGGCAAGATATTTAGAATATAGATATTCTGATCTTACTAAGAAAAACCGACATTTTATTACTGATGACAAAGGTAAAATATTTACTTTTTCGCAAGGCTTAGAGCTTGTACTAGAAAATGAAGCCTACTATACTTTTCTGGAAAGAGATGCATCATATGACCGAGGAGCTGCATTGGGATATATTTTGGATAAATTAGATCCTTCATGGAAACAAAAAATAGAAGATTCTCCGAAGCATAGAGGATTAACTCAATATGAAATTTTAAAATCGCGTTATTCCAAGTAATTTGAATAGCACAGTTATATCACAAATTAAAAATGACCATCCAAACCCTAAAAAATAAAAACCTCATCCTACTCGAATCCATCTCCGGCAGTCGCTCTTTCGGGCTCGCAACAGAAAACTCGGATACAGATATCCGGGGAGTATATTATTTACCGAAAGAAGATTTTTTTGGGTTAAATTATATTCCACAAATTTCCAACGAAACGAACGACATTACCTATTACGAAATCGGAAGATTTATAGAATTATTACAGAAAAACAATCCGAATATACTGGAAGTTTTGGCAAGTCCGGAAGACTGTATTCAACATAAAAATCCGTTGATGGATTTGTTGAAACCTGAAGATTTCCTTTCCAAATTATGTAAAGATACGTTTGCGGGTTACGCGATTTCACAAATCAAAAAAGCAAAAGGATTGAATAAAAAGATACTTAATCCGATTGATAAAGAAAGAAAATCGATTCTTGACTTTTGTTATGTTTTGCAAAATCAGGGTTCAATTCCGTTGAAAAAATGGCTTTCAGAAAACGGAAAAAATCAGGAACAGTCCGGATTGGTGAGCATCGATAATACAAAAGGAATGTTTGCCCTTTTCTACGACGCGTCGAAAGATTTAAACTATAAAGGAATTATCCAGCATGAAGAAGCCAATCAGGTTTCGGTTTCATCTGTCCCGAAAGAGGAAAAATCTGTTGCTTATTTGTTTTGCAACCTCGATGCTTACTCTACTTATTGCAAAGATTACAGAGAATATTGGAAGTGGGTTTCCGAAAGAAATGAAGACCGTTACAATGTGAATCAAACTCACGGACAAAATTATGACAGCAAAAACATGATGCATACCATTCGTTTGCTACAGTCTTGTGAACAGATTTTCAAAACAAATTCATTAAATATTCGGGTAGAAAATCGGGATGAATTATTAGATATAAAAGCAGGAAACTGGTCTTACGATGCCGTTATGCAGAAAGCAGAAGGTTTGATACAATCTATTGAGCATTATCATTCGATTTCCAAACTACCCGATATGCCTGATTTGGAGAAAACGACAAAAATTTTAATTGAAATTAGAGAAAATTTATATCGTTGAGATATTGATAAACTTTATTTATTTGAGATTACTTCGTCGCTTCGCTCCTCGCAATGACAGAAAAACCACCGAAATTTCAGTGGTTTTATATTATTTATTCTTCTTTAAAATATAATAGATCGAGCGATCTTTTTCGTCATTGGTTGTATAAGCAAACTGAAAAGCATATCCATTGGCAGACATAAAATTAAGCGCATCCATCATAGAATTAAACTTAATATTTCTTCCTTTTTCATCTTTGATACTCGTTCCGTTTTTAAAGGAAATGGATTTTGTTTCCTGTCCGAAATCAATTTCAACATTCACTTTTGTACTTAGAGAACGTCCGGTTCCGATGATTTGTACATAATCAACGTCGATATCTTTAAGCGGAACATCATTTACAGTTTGAGCGAATGTAAGAGCAAAGAAACCTATAAGAGATAAGATCAATAATTTTTTCATATGTTTTTTTATTTTTAAATATAAAATAAATTCTGCAAAGATTTGACTTTAATACAATAAAAAAATCCCCCAAATTGAGGGATTTAAATATATCTAAAATGTAATCTTAAGCTTCAGATGAAGGATTTTGATTTTCCTTTGGAGCCTGATCAGCCGGTCTTCTATGACCTTCTGGTCTGTCCTGTCTTTCGGGTCTTCTGTCACCTTGTGGTCTTCTATCACCTTGTGGTCTGTCTCCTTCTGGTCTTGGCTTAGACTCAGGTCTTTCAGGTCTTGGCAATAAAACTTTTCTTGAAAGTTTCATTTTCTTACGATCATCGTAACCCATGAATTTCACCTCTACTTCGTCACCTTCGTTGTAAGGTACTTTATCAAGACGAGCCCACTCGATCTCAGAAATGTGAAGTAATCCTTCAGTTCCTTTTGCAATTGCTACAAAAGCTCCGAAATCCATTACTTTTACCACTTTTCCTTGGTACACTTCACCTACTACAGGTACAAATGTAATCTCGTTGATTCTAGCGATTGCAGCATTGATTTTCTCTCTGCTTACACCAGAAATCTCGATTCTTCCGATTTCTCCTACTTCTTCAATAGCAATAACAGTATCTGTATCTTTTTGAAGTTGTTGAATGATTTTTCCACCAGGCCCGATAACAGCACCGATGAAATCTTTAGAAATCTCAAGCATTACCATTTTCGGAGCGTGAGGTTTCACGTCTTCTCTTGGTACTGCAATTGTTTCAGTGATTTTGTTTAGGATGTGTAATCTTCCGTCTTTAGCCTGTAAAAGAGCTTTCTCCATGATATCCATAGATAATCCCTGGATTTTGATATCCATTTGACAAGCAGTGATACCGTCTGCAGTTCCCGTTACTTTAAAGTCCATATCTCCCAAGTGATCTTCATCACCTAAGATATCAGAAAGTACAGTGAATTTCCCTGTTTTAACGTCTGTTACTAATCCCATTGCAATCCCTGAAACCGGTTTTGAAATCTGAATACCTGCATCCATCAATGCTAAAGTTCCTGCACAAACAGTTGCCATAGAAGATGAACCGTTTGATTCTAAAATATCAGAAACGATACGGATTGTGTAAGGGTTTTCTTCAGGAATCATGTTTGCCAAAGCTCTCTGAGCCAAGTTTCCATGTCCTACTTCTCTTCTTGAAGTTCCTCTTAAAGGTCTTGCTTCACCTGTTGAGAACGGTGGAAAGTTATAATGTAAGAAAAATCTTTCGTCATAATTTACCATTACGCTGTCTACCATGTTCGCATCTTTAACTGAACCTAAAGTTACTGCCGTTAAAGACTGAGTTTCACCTCTTGTGAAAATTGCAGAACCGTGAGCTCCCGGTAAATAATCAATTTCGCTCCAGATTGGACGAATTGTTTCAGGATCACGACCATCAAGACGGATTTTATCATTCAAAATCATCTGACGCATCGCTTCTTTCTCTACATCGTGGTAATATACTTTTACAAATGGAGTTACTCTTTCCAATTCTTCAGTATTTTCAGCATATTGTGCTAAAAATTCTTCACGAACCGCTTTGAATTTTTCTCCTCTCTCATCTTTACCAGATGGAGTTTTTGCTACTTCGTATACTTTATCGTATGTTTCTTTCCACACTTTTTCACGAATAGCTTCGTCATGATTTTCGTGGCTGTATTCTCTTTTTGGGAATGATTTGCCTACTTTTTCAGCTAATCTTTCCTGAGCTTCAACTTGTTTTTTGATTTCTACGTGAGCGAACTGGATTGCTTCAAGCATTTCCTGCTCAGAGATTTCTTTCATCTCCCCTTCTACCATTACGATAGAATCTTTAGTTGCTCCCACCATGATGTCTAGGTCAGCAATTTTAAGATCTGCATAATTAGGGTTGATAGAAAGTTCACCGTTGATTCTTACCACTCTTACTTCAGACATTGGTCCATTGAAAGGGATATCTGTAATAGCAATTGCTGCAGAAGCTGCAAGACCTGCTAAATCATCAGGAATTGATACTCCATCATAAGAAATTAATGAAATCATTACCTGAACTTCCGCGTGGAAATCTTCAGGAAATAATGGTCTAAGAACTCTGTCTACCAAACGCATTGTCAGGATTTCCTGATCAGATGGTCTAGCTTCTCTTCTAAAAAAGTTTCCAGGAATCTTACCTCCTGCGTAGAATTTTTCTCTGTAATCTACCGTTAAGGGTAGAAAATCTACACCGTCTTTTGCTTCTTTGCTGGCTACAACAGTTGCTAAAAGCATTGTTCCACCCATTTTTACGACTACAGAACCATCAGCCTGTTTTGCTAATTTTCCTGTTTCAATTGTAATTTCTCTGCCGTCTGCAAGAGTAATCGTTTCTGTAATTGCTTGAGGTATACTCATAAATAGTTTTGTGTTGCACTCCGTATTGAGCGCTTTAATTATTGATATTTCGTCTAAATTTTCGTTTGCAAAGATAAGGTATAATAATGAGATAATTAAATTTTCAAATGAATAAATAATACCTCTGGTTTTGATGCTGTGACTAAATATTTAGCTTTAAACGTAAAATTATTGCAAGAATTATAATGTTTATTCATCAACCTCAAAAAACAAAAAGGAACTTAGTTTGAAATTATTTTAGCTGTAAAAATCTTCCTGTCATTATATTATTGTCTCAAAATAAGAAATATTGTATTTAAAGGTAAAAAAGACCAAAAAAGTTGCCGAAAAAAAAAGTTGTTCCCCTATATTTGCCTGACTTTTAAATATGTGAAAAATTTAAAGAAATTTCTCTTTGAAACCGACTAAATGAGTTCTATGAAAACTCTTTTGTTTAAATATGTGTGTATATGAATAATAATGAAGTAAAATCGCAAAGCAGGAATTACACTATTCCGCTTATTACCATCACTCTTTTATTTTTTATGTGGGGATTCATCACTTGTATGAATGACATTTTGATTCCTTACCTGAAACAACTCTTCAAACTGAGCTTCTTCGAATCTATGTTGGTTCAGTTTTGTTTCTTTGGAGCTTATTTTATTGGCTCATTAATTTATTTCTTCATCTCTATTACAAAAGGAGATCCCATCAACAAAGTAGGCTACAAAAAAGGAATTCTTTTCGGAATTTTCCTGGCAACTTTCGGATGTATCTTATTTTATCCGGCTGCTACTTTCTCTTCCTATCCTTTATTCTTAGGAGCCTTGTTTGTTCTTGGATTAGGATTTACGGTACTTCAAATTACCGCAAACGCATATGTTTCTTTATTAGGATCAGAAGAATCTGCATCAAGCCGACTGAATATGACGCAAGCTTTCAATGCGTTGGGAACTACAATTGCTCCGGTTTTGGGAGGGCATTTAATATTTGAATTATTCTCTGCGGAAGACGGTTCTTTCAGTGCAGTGGCAACAAGAATTCCTTATTTAATCTTTGCAGGTATTCTTTTATTGGTTGCTTTATTGATCTCAAGAGTAAAATTACCATCATTCCAAACCAATGACAGTGAGGAAGTTGTAAAAGGTTGGGGAGCGTTGAAATTCAATCATTTGAAGTTCGGAGTTTTTGCTATGTTTTGCTATGTTGGAGGTGAAGTTGCAGTTGGAAGTTTTATCATCAGTTTCCTTGAACAGCCTCAAATTATGGGTTTTGATGAAGTAATCAGTAAAAATTATCTTTCTCTTTATTGGGGAGGTGCGATGATCGGGCGTTTTCTTGGAGCGATTTCGTTAAATCAATCGATAAGCCAAGGAAAGAAAGCTATTTATATGTTAGGGGCTGCTACGTTAGTATTTTTAGTAATTTTCAGCATTGTGAATCTTTCGTTTGCCCAGATCAGTTTCTTCTTGGTATTTATTGTTCTTAATTTCATCGCCTTCTTTATTGGTAAAGCTGCTCCGGCAAGAACACTTTCTATCTTTGCTGCGATTAACGTTATTTTATTGATCTCTACGATGGTGAATCACGGTGAATTAGCAATGTACAGCGTGTTGGGAATCGGAATTTTTAATTCTATTATGTTCTCAAACATTTACACATTGGCGATTTCAGGATTAGGAAAATATACCAGTCAGGGATCTTCTTTGGTGGTAATGGCCATTCTTGGAGGGGCTATTGTTCCAATTTTTCAAGGCTATTTGGCAGATCAATTTGGAGTTCAACATTCGTTTATTATTCCTGTCTTCTGTTATTTAATGATCTTAATTTTTGGAGCTTATTGTACAAAATATCTTGGTCATGTAGAAACTACAGAAGCCAAATCAGGACATTAATTTCAATTAAAAATATAAATCATATGAGGCTCTTTTTAAGGGTCTCATTTTTTTGTTTAAAGTATTTGGGTAAAGTATTTCGTCTGAAATAGAAACATATCTTAGCATCAAATAATTAAACTAAAATACCAATGAAAATTCAATTACAACTTGAATACGTTGCATTCTTAATCTTGGGAGTTTTTGCTTTTGTTCACACTGAATTTTCTTGGTGGTGGTTCGTAGGATTATTTTTTGCCCCAGATATATCTATGTTAGGATATACTGTTAATAATAAAGTGGGAGCATTTTACTATAACCTTTTCCATCATCTTGGAATTGCCATCGTAATTTATCTCGCAGGAACATTCTTAACCTTTCCCTATTTACAAATGATTGGTGCTATTTTATTTGCTCATTCTGCTTTTGACAGGGTACTGGGATATGGATTGAAATATCCGGATAGTTTTCAGAATACTCATTTAGGTAAAATTGGGAAAAATAAAGCCATGTAAAAGATATAACACTTAAGTTCTTTAAGTCAAATTCTTTGAAAACAATAAAGTTCACTTAAGAAGAAAATCAAAGATTTTCAAAAAAAACTGATATGCTCTTCTATGAATCATTATAATTAACTTAAATAACTAAAGTGTGTAAAACTTTTATGTCTTTTGTAGTTTAACCTAAAAACAAAAAAGCAACCTCTTTCGAAGTTGCTTTTTATCTGAAAATCTTTGTAGATTATTTTCTTAAACCTAGTTCAGCAATAATTGCTCTGTATCTTGCGATATCTTTATTTTTAAGGTAATCTAGTAAACTTTTTCTTTTACCTACCAATTTAACCAAAGATCTTTCCGTTGCGAAATCGTGACGGTTAGCCTTTAAGTGTTGAGATAAATGGTTGATTCTGAAAGTGAAAAGAGCTACTTGTCCTTCAGCACTTCCTGTGTCTGTTGCAGATTTCCCGTGTTTAGAGAAAATTTCCTGCTTTTTTTCTGTTGTTAAGTACATTCCAATATTGTTTAATGATTATTATGTAACGGGTGCAAAAGTACGACTATTTTTTTATTAGGCAAAACATTATTGATTTCATGTATCAAATTTGATAGAAAAAAATGTTAAAAATTTCTTAAAAAAATTATGCCATACCATTAAAAGACAGTAATTTTGCAAACGAATTACAAATGAGAAAAATTTTAACTTTTAGTACGGTTTTCACTTTTTTATTGATCGGCATTGCTTCAGTAAAAGCACAAAGAAATGCTTCCGAAGATAAAATAAAAAAGGTCTTATACTTCAATCCTGAGGTAGAACCCGACCTTGAGGAAATCAAAGAACCCACTAATCATGCATTTTTCAGTGCAGTTTCTGATAATTTAAGCAGATATAAGAGAAATAAAATGCTCCGAACCGAAACTCAGGTTTCATTCGACAGTGTTGATAAGCAAACCATCGCCGATTACTGTATTAATAATGATGCAGATTTCGCAATCGTTCCCAAAGTAAGGTATTTTAAAGTTGGTCTTGGAAAATACGTTTTCTCCAACCAAGTTGTTGTAAGCATGAAACTTTTTGATGCTGCAGGAAATTATATTACAGAATCTGATTACGATACTTATCGCAAAAACATGCGTCTTTTGGGTTCTGCAGAAAACTCCATTAAAATCGGTACAAACGGAGCAATAAAAGGTATTCTGAAAGAATTAAGAAGATTAAAACCATCTACAGAAGCCGGTTTTTAAATTTTTTATCTAGTTTAAAAACTTTATAATTAATTCGGACATTCTGTTTAGGGATATTTTTTTATTCTTACTTTAAGTTTAGTCTTAGCAAGAATAAAACTTTAATTAATCCTTAAATTTCCCACATCATTGGTCAGTTCTAAAAAATTGAATTATTTTTGCACATCCTAAAAATTGCACGTTTTGAATTATAATGACGAACTTATCTTTAATCCTGCCGATATTGCCGAAACTCTAAGTGAACTTCACGCTGATGAGAGGCTCTTGGCATTTTTAAAAGTTCCGAAACAGTACAAAGCTGAAGTTTTTTCACACTTAGATCCGGACTTTCAGGAAGAAACGATCCGAAGTATCGGAAGTGATGATGTTTCCGAAATCTTAAACTCAATGACTCCGGATGACAGGACTGCCCTGTTTGAGGACTTTCCGGATGAACTTATTAAATATTCAATCAATCATCTTAATCCGCAGGAAAGAAGAATTGCCTTAAAACTATTGGGCTACCATTCTGATTCTATTGCCCGTTTGATGACGCCTTATTACATCCAGATCCGTAAGGAATGGACGGTGAAAAAATGTCTTCAACAGATCAAAAAAGTCGGAAAAAGGGTTGAAACAATGAACCATTTATACGTGGTGGACGAAAGAAATCGCCTGATCGATGACTTAGCGTTAGGAAGTTTATTATTGGCTGAAGAAGACACTTTAGTTTCAGAATTAACTGATAATCATTTCGTTGCCATCACAACAATGACTTCAAAAGAAGACGCGGTAACTTATTTTGAAAAATATGACAGAACTGCGCTTCCCATCATTACAGAGGCCGGAGTTTTGGTAGGAATTGTAACGATTGATGATATCTTAGATCAAATCGAGCAACAAAATACGGAGGACATTCAAAAATTTGGGGGTCTTGAAGCCTTAGATTTGCCCTACACCCAGACTTCTCTTATCGAAATGGTGAAAAAGAGAGGAATGTGGCTTGTCATATTATTTTTCTCTGAAATGTTAACTGCTTCCGCAATGGGTTATTTTGAAGATGAAATTCAAAAAGCGGTTGTTTTAGCATTATTTGTTCCTCTAATTATTTCCAGTGGTGGTAACTCCGGTTCACAGGCTGCAACGTTGATCATTAGAGCAATGGCGCTTCAGGAGATCGGGTTGAAAGATTGGTGGTATGTGATGAAAAAAGAGATTTTCACAGGATTGCTTCTTGGTGGAGTTCTTGGAATCATCGGATTTTTACGAATCATGATTTGGCATAAGATCGGGCTTTTCGACTATGGGATCCATTGGGCTTTTGTAGGTTTAAGTGTTGCCGTTTCTTTAGTTTTGATCGTACTTTGGGGAACACTTTCAGGTTCTATGGTCCCCTTTATCCTTAAAAAATTAAAACTTGACCCTGCAACTTCTTCTGCTCCATTTGTAGCGACTTTGGTAGATGTTACCGGACTTATTATTTACTTTTCTGTGGCTGGACTTTTCTTAACAGGAAAACTTTTGTAAAAATTTCTAAAAAATTAAATAAATACATCAACGTAAATATTTATGTATAAAAATATTATGTAAAAAAAATAATATATAGATTAAAAAAAGCATGTTTTATTAGATTACATATATATCCTCAAGTGGTGATAATGAGTAATTTATATTTTTTTTACTTCCTTTGCATTATTAACCAAGAAGACCCAACTGATGCATAAGTTTTTAAAAAACATGCCTTTAATTAACATCTATTCATTATTCTCAGATGAGTTAAAAAATAATAGAATTTTTGGATTAGATATACTAAGATTTGTTGCCATCATTACGGTAGTTATAGATCATGGTAAATTTATATTTCCTAAAAAAATAATAGAATTTCATAATTACATTAGGATTGACGGCGTAACGATTTTTTTTGTATTAAGCGGTTTTTTAATTGGAGGTATTTTAATAAAACAATTGGAAAAAAATACTCCAAGTTTTAGGTTACTGCTGGATTTTTGGATAAAAAGATGGTTTAGAACCCTTCCTACCTATATTTTAATTCTTTCAATACTTACCATTTGTTATAGCATTCAAGATCCTTCATTTAGTTTTCAAAAGATCAGCAAATACTATTATTTTTGTCAGAATTTATTTTACCCTACAGACGTATATTTTGGAGAATCCTGGAGTCTGAGTGTTGAAGAGTGGTTTTATTTAACCGTTCCTTTTCTTATTTTCATTCTGATCATTTTCTTTAAATTAAAACCTAAGAATTCAATTCTTTTTATTGCATTATTCATTTTATTTTCGGTCACTCTTTTGAGGTATAATCTGTATTCTGAGAAGAAAGATATAGACTTCCACCATCAGGTAATTTTTAGATTAGACAGTATTATGTATGGTGTTGTGGGTGCTTATATTAATTATTATTACTCAAAATATTGGAATAAATTTCCCTTCGCCTTATTTATAACCGGAATATTAATTTTTCTTACCCAAAAGCTATGTAGTATAACTAATATTGTGCCTGTAGGAGATTTTTACAATATCGTTTTAGAGTACAGTTTAACATCTTTAGCAACATTATTATTGCTTCCATATCTTTCAAATGTAAAAAAATCAAAATATAAAATCGGAAATATAGTTACCATTATAAGCTTGATTTCTTATTCGATGTATCTCACTCATATGACGTTAATTAAAGGTATGATTTTAAAAAATATTCCTTGGACGGACTTCACAACCAATTACAATATTATTATCCCTGCTTTTTATTTTTTATATTGGTCACTTACATTTATATTTTCAATTACAATTTATAAGCTTTACGAATTGCCAATAACCAATTTGAGAGACAAACTGAGTTTCAATAAAAAAAACATACCGAATAATAAGACAGACTTTAACTTAAATTGATATATTTATTCGTTATTAAAGAAAGTCTAAAATGAAAGTTATATCTCTAGTTCCCTCAATTACTGAGGCTTTATTTGATTTGGGTTTAACTGAAAATGAAGTCATCGGAAGAACCAAATTCTGCATCCATCCCGAAGAAAAAGTAAAAAATGTAGCTGTTATTGGCGGAACAAAAAATATTAATATTGAAAAAATTAAAGATTTACAACCCGATATAATTCTTGCGAATAAAGAAGAAAATATCAAAGAACAGGTTGAAGCTTTGATGGGAGATTTTAATGTTGTAGTGACAAATGTCGAAACTATTGAAGACAATTATTATCTCTTAAAAAACCTTGGATTACTTTTTAATAAAGAAGAAAAAGCACAGCAATTCAATCTTAAAACCTACGAAGTACTGAGTCAGGCTAAAATTGATTCTCCCATAAAAGTAGCCTATCTGATCTGGAAAAATCCTTATATGACGATTGGCTCCGATACTTTTATCCATCGTATTTTATCTGAAATTGGTTTTGAAAATATATTTAAAAATAAAACCCGTTATCCAATAATTGAAACCGAAGATCTGGCGGAAGCTGAGATTATTATGCTTTCCTCAGAACCTTTTCCATTTAAAGAAAAACATATTAAGGAATTAAAAGCGTTTTATCCAAATAAGAAGATCATGATCGTTGATGGAGAAGCATTTTCATGGTATGGAACGCATATTGCGAAATGTGAGAATTATTTTAAGGAATTGATTACTGAGGTGAACTTTGTTTAAACACAAATTTCACGAATACTTTTCACAAATGACACAATTTTTAAACTACAAAAATCATAATAGTATAATAAAAAACTCCGACCAGAAGATCGGAGTTTATATTTTGTCAATTATAGAATCTTAGAAACTTCTTTACAAAGCCATTCTAATAATTCTCTGTCTTCGTCCGTAAACGGATCTATTTTGTGAGAATCAATATCAATCTGACCGATGTTTTGTCCGTCTTTGAAGATCGGAACTACAATTTCAGCCTTCGTATCAATTGAGCAACTTAAATAGTTATCTTGCTGATGAACATCTGGAACTACAAACGTCTCGTTAGAAACCGCAACCTGACCGCAAATTCCCTTTCCATAAGGAATAATGTCGTGGTCTGTCGGAGCTCCAACATAAGGTCCTAATTTCAACTCGTCCTTATCTCCATTTTTAAAATAGAAACCTGTCCAGTTGAAATAAGAAATTTCCTGATCCAAAAGATGGCAAACTTTCTGAAGCTTTTCTTCAGTATTATGTTTTGGACTTTCAAGTATAGAAGAAAGTCTTTTCTTTAATTCTGACATTATATTTTGTTTTTAGGAGAATTGTTTTAACGAAAGTTCTTGTTTATATCCGAACATTCCGCGCTCTTTTATCATTTCGGCAACACCTTCAGGAAGTTGGTTTTCCCAACCTTTGATGTTACCAGCAATTTTTCTTAATATTTCTCTTGAATAAATTTCCAAGAACTCAGGATTATAGTTTTTAATATCTACAATACGGTTATTGAGCTTAAAATATTTATAAAGTTCTTTAAGATTTTCTTCTACTTTAAGATTTTCAGAATCTAATAATTCGTGAGTTTCAGGATCTTTGTAAGGATACAGATACACTCTCATTCCGTTTCTGAAAAATTTACCGAAAGCTTCCAAAATTCCACCTGATAAATTCTTATAATATTTCTCGTCAAATACCATCAATAGGTTATTTACACCCATTGCTACCCCAATATTTCCGGTGGTATACGATGCAAAATAATCGATCAATCGATAATATTCTGAGAAGTTTGAGATAATAACAGTGTAACCTAATTTACCAAGAACATCTACTCTATCTAAGAAATCTCTTTCATCAATATCTCCGTCTGCTCGAAGGTTGGAAATGGTAATTTCAATTAAAATTTCCGTTTCTTCATGGGTACAGACTGCATCCTTCAAAAACATATCAATACCGTTTTGCAGCATATCAATATTTACCTTGGTTACAGGTCTAAAACTTCCTCTTATTGCAAAAATATTTTTCTTGTATAAGCTATCTGCCGGAAGCATATTGCTACCTTGAGAGTTGAAGATAACCGCATCTGTCATGTTATTTTTAACCAACTGCAGAGACATCAATCTGTTGTCAACATAAGCGAAAGCTGGTCCACTGAAATCAATCATATCAATTTCAAGGTTATCGGTTGCAACATCGTCGAAAAGAGATTCGATTAATCTTCTAGGGTTATCATAATATGTAAAGGCTCCGAAAATAAGATTCACTCCCAAATTCCCAAGAGTTTCCTGCTGTAAAGTAGCATCATTCTCTTTGAATTTTACGTGGATAACGATCTCGTTATAATCTTCATTTTCCTTCACCTGAAAACGGATTCCTACCCAACCGTGACCTCTTACAGTCTTATCAAAGTTAATTGTTGTAACGGTATTCGCGTAAGAAAAAAACTTTCTGTTTGGGTTGTTATCTCTGGAAATTCTTTCTTCGATCAAGGCTACTTCATAACGAAGCATTTTACGAAGTCTGTTTTGAGTAACATACCTGTTTTTAACCTCTTTTCCGTAGATAGCATCACTAAAATCTTTGTCGTAAGCAGACATCGCCTTAGCAATTGTACCCGAAGCCCCTCCTGCTCTAAAAAAGTGTCGAACAGTCTCCTGCCCTGCTCCAATTTCTGCGAAAGTACCATAAATAGTAGGATCTAGATTAATTGTTAATGCTTTTTGTTTAGGAGTTAGTTTCTGATACATTAGGACATTAAATTTTTCGTAAATTTACCAAAATTAAACCAACCTCAAAAGAAAATGAAGTTGAAATTTTTAGGAACGGGAACTTCCCAAGGCGTACCCGTTATTGGCTGCACCTGCGAGGTGTGTACATCACAAAACCCCAAAGACAATCGTTTTCGATCTTCTGTGATGATTTCTACAGAAGAAAATAAAAAAATCCTGATCGATTGCGGTCCGGATTTCAGACAGCAAATGCTTCTAAATCATGAAAATACGATTGATATCGCTTTAATAACTCATGAACACAATGATCATGTGATCGGGCTTGATGA